>ERZ1026852.260-NODE-260-length-36010-cov-38.856904_pt1 | contig 36010 bp, 26 predicted proteins | sample MGYA00380156_ERZ1026852 | MGnify/ENA primary metagenome ERZ1026852 (study PRJEB33269, sample SAMEA4719792) | human gut metagenome | biome: human-associated habitat; feature: organic feature; material: feces | place: Cameroon | collected 2013-10 ...
AGAGCAGCTGATTTGTAATCAGCAGGTTATCGGTTCGAGTCCGATCATCGGCTTTATACAATTTAATATTGAATTGTATTATGGGCAGATTCCCGAGTGGCCAAAGGGGACAGACTGTAAATCTGCTGCAACTTGCTTCGATGGTTCGAATCCATCTCTGCCCATTACTCTTTATAGAGTAACTAAATACTATCGCGGGATGGAGCAGTCTGGAAGCTCGCCGGGCTCATAACCCGGAGGTCATAGGTTCAAATCCTATTCCCGCAACTCGATGCGTAAGCATTGTGCCCAGTTAGCTCAGTTGGTAGAGCAACGGACTGAAAATCCGTGTGTCTCTGGTTCGATTCCGGAACTGGGCATTTTAATTTATTATGGGATATTAGCTCAGGTGGTAGAGCACTTGACTTTTAATCAAGTTGTCCGGGGTTCGAATCCCCGATGTCTCATTGAAAAACGTCTCTCTTAGAGAGGCGTTTTTTAATGCAAGACATCGGAGGGTTCGAACTCCGGACAACGTAGTTGGTCGGGGCGCTAGACGTCCGAGGGACGTCTGTTCAGCGCGGACCGAAGCGGAGCGTAGACCGAATCCCCGATGTCTCATTATTCAATGAACACTGTTTTTTTGATGTTCAAAAAATCAATTACTCCTAAATAGTGGACAGCATATTTTGATTGGTAAAACTGCACAAAAAATAATCGAAAATTTGTGCATGTTTGTTAACACTTTCAGAGGCCAAGGTGATACTATAATAACCGTAAAAACCCCCCAATACATTATATATTTTTTACTATCCCCATAGTAAAATACCTTCTCCTAAAAGACAGCAGAACGATGGCTGTCTTTTTTTTACTATATTTTAAGAAAAAGACAGCCAAATATTTATTATCTATTATTCTTTTGCAAAGTCGAAATTCTACAGTTGAAATGCTAAAATTACATTATAAAAAACATCATTAGATTTACACCGTCAGATTTATATTGCTTCCTGCCCGCAGAGATGTGTAGTAATCATCATATGACAAGCTGCTCATCTGGCGTGAGACACGATACAGACTGCTTGTGAAGTCATTGTCATTTCCGAACAGAGAATTAAGAGTGTCTGCGTCGGCCTTTTTGACAAGTTCCTCATTAGCTTTCAGAGTACCGTCCTTGTTTATTGTGATGCCAATGTCCTCAAGCTCGTCGGTGTATTTGCTTGCCAGCTTTTTGAGCTGCTTGGCATAACGCTTCATGGAGCTTGAACTGCTGTTTGAGGCGGAATCAATGGAATTATTGTATGTGTCAACAAGAGCCATGACTGTTCCGCGGATGTTATCGGTATTTTCGTCGTCCGAATACTTGTAGTTCTTTAATTTTTTAGCTGCGCGGTGCAGGGCGGTTGAATCATCGTAAGCGAGCTCTGTAATACTATATTCTTTGCGTTTGGATGATTTCATGGCATCGCGGTTGTTTGAATAAAAATTTCTCATAAAATATGTTGCTGAAAGATTTGTTGCTGAACTTACTCGTGTACTCATGTTAATCCTCTTTATATTTTTAAATTTTAAAGTTTAAAATAATTGCGTTATAACTGCGATTTTAGGTTCTATTTTGAACGTATAATCGCACTTAAATAATTGTTATAAATATTTTATCGGATATTTGCACGAAAAAGTTTACTTATGCGATCAAAAGAAGTAAAATACAAAGGAATGCGTAGAATAAGAAAAACGCGATTATGCAATCGAAATGCTATCAAGCAAAGAGTAACAGAACATAATGTAAAAAACATAATGTACTAAAACAAAATGTAACAAACATAAAGTTACAAAAAATGCAACAGACATAATGTAACCAAAGGAGGATATGGGGCATGAGTAAAAAAACTTTCGGTACAACATCAAAAGGAGTGGAGGCATCGCTTTACGAAATCAGCAATGGCGGTGGATTGAGAGTACTTTTGACAGACTATGGCGCTTCAGTTGTATCTATTTTTGTAAAGGACAAGGATGGCAATGAGAGAGATGTCATTTTAGGATATGACAATGTAAAGTCATATGAGAAGGAGTACAGCTATTTTGGTGCTACTGTCGGCAGATATGCAAACAGGATATCCGATGCAAAGATTAATATTGATGGAGTGGAATATAAGCTTGAGGCTAATGACAATGAGAACAGTCTTCACAGTGGATCAAATGGTTTTTCTAAGCGCTTCTGGACTGTTAAGGAGCAGAAGGCAGATGAGATTACCTTTGAGATAGAGGATGCAGATTTGGAGCAGGGCTTCCCGGGAAATGCAGTCGTTGATGTGACATTTAAGGTAACAGAAGAAAATGCACTTGCTATTATATATAATGCAAAGGCAGATAAGACAACTACCTTCAATATGACAAACCACAGCTATTTCAATCTGAACGGTCATGCATCAGGAAGCGTATACACTCACACATTGCAGATAAATGCTGAGCATTACACACCTGTAAAGGATTCCAAGGCTATTCCTACAGGTGAGATTGCACCGGTTGAGGGTACACCATTTGATTTTACGGAGGCTAAGCCAATCGGAAGAGATATTGAGGCAAATGATACACAGCTTCACTATGGAAGCGGATATGATCACAATTTTGCAATAGACAAGACAGCTCCGGGAGTAGAAAAGGTCGCAACAGCATACTCACCTGAGAGTGGCATACAGATGGAGGTATACACCGACTGTGTCGGAATCCAGCTTTATACTGCCAACTTTATCGTGGGACAGGAAGGCAAGGGCGGAGTCAAATACAATAACCGCGATGCATTCTGCCTCGAGACACAGTTCTATCCAAACTCAATAAATGAGACCAACTTCAGTACACCTGTTACAAAGGCAGGTGATACATACCACACAGAGACAGATTACAAATTCTCTGTGAGATAAAATGCTTCTGTTTGCATGCAAGTATGATGCAGAATATTAAAAGCCCACCATAGTGATGAAATTTATCATTAATATGGTGGGCTTTCTTAAGCTTTGTTTAATCAAACACTGATACAGTGGTTTTATTTCCGGAAATGTGGTATAAATATATTTATATGTATGAAATGAACATATGATTACATTTATAAATTGCGCTAATACTATTATGTTAATGCTATTATGCTAGGTAATTTGTTAGTATTTAAAGCAAGCTGTATTTTTAGTAATCATAAACATTGGCAAATAAAGATTAAAATTGTCAAATAACAATAAATAGTGATAAACATTGATAAATATAGATAATTATTGAGACGACTTCGCACACGCAAACCTGCATTACCGCTGACATATGGTGTGTTCCGAAGAAATATATGAACTGCCACAAAGTTCCATTAACCTTCGGTGACGATAAAAAGCAGACTGATAAAACAGACTATCCGGATGCATTTTTTGTGGCTGACTTCATATATTTCTGAGGAATATACCATATGCCGGCGCACCATCACAGCCTGCCGGTGCGAAGTCCCTACCCACAAAAATAAAATCGAATAAATATATAGCATAGAGGAAACAAACCATGAAAATAGTATTTTTAGATTCCAAAACAATTGGTGACGACATCGACCTTTCCGAATATGACAAGCTCGGAGAGGTTGTCAAATATGATTTTTCGACAACAGAGGAAGCAGCGGAGCGCACAAGGGATGCTGATGTGATTGTTTTAAATAAGGTCGAGGTAAATGAGAAATCTATAGGACAGGCAAAAAATTTAAAGCTCGTATGTGTGACTGCAACAGGTACAAACAATCTGGATAAAGAATATCTGGCAAAAAGAGGCATTGAATGGAGAAATGTCGCAGGGTATTCTACAGAGACAGTGGCGCAGCATACATTTGCACTGCTATTTTACCTGCTTGAGAAGCTGAGATATTATGATGATTATGTGAAGAGCGAGAAATATGTGGGTGATACGTCGTTTACGCATTTTTTCAATGTGTTTCACCAGATTAGCGGTATGACCTGGGGCATCGTGGGACTTGGAAATATCGGAAGACGCGTGGCTGATATTGCAAAGGCTTTTGGCTGCCATGTGGTTTATTATTCTACCTCAGGAAGAAATTCACAGCCGGGCTACGAGAGGGTGGATTTTGATACTCTGCTTGCCACGTCTGATATCGTGTCGGTGCATGCACCGCTCACAGATGATACACTTGGTCTGATGGACAAGGCTGCGTTTGAAAAGATGAAAAAATCTGCTATATTTTTAAATCTTGGCAGGGGTCCTATAGTGAATGAATCGGATCTGGCACAGGCGCTTATGGATGGAGAGCTGGCGGCGGCAGGTCTTGATGTGCTGGCGCAGGAGCCTATGAGTGAGGACAATCCGCTCCGTGCGATAAAGGATTCAAACAAGCTGATTATCACACCGCATATTGCGTGGGCAAGCGTTGAGGCAAGAACAAATCTGATGCACATTATATACAGTCAAATTGAGGACTTCTTTGCTAATTAGGAAATATAATTTAAAATCAAATCGCAACATTAAGAGGCAGCATTAAGAGAAGGCATTAAGAGGCACATTAAGAGGAAGCATTAAGAAGCAACATTAAGAAGCAATATTAAGAAGCAATATTAAGAGGCAATATTAAGAGGCAATATTAAGAGGCAGAAATGAGCATCAAATTTGAGATAACAAAACAAAACAACATACATTTTGGAATTGCAGCAGCAGCGGCCGCGCTGGTAGGTTACTTTACATCGGCAAGCTGGTGGGTGATTCTTTTGTTTGCGGCAGTATATTTTGGACTTGTAAATGTGAAGCTTGAGCTTCCGGTGAAGCTGTCGTGGCTTTGGGCTGCGATACTGCTTGTCATCGGAGCGATACTATCTGTTTTTTCGGTGCAGTATGTGCTGCTGACGGATGAGGACTTTGTGAAAACCACCGATATGGTATGCGTGGTGAATGTGGTTCTGGCGCTCGCCATATATCTGGTGATACTTTTTATCACAAACAACACGAGGCTGACATGTACCATAGCATCAATTGCCATACTCGCGTTTGGATTTATAGATTACTTTGTCTATGAATTCCGTGGCAATGAGTTTACGTATGCGGATTTGAAGTCAGCGGGAACAGGACTTTCTGTCGTGACAAAATACAAATTCGTCATAGACTACAAATTTTTGTATGTGATTCTGGCGGCTGTTTTGTATATCATGCTGGTAAGGCGCATAGAAGTGCAGTTCGAGTCGGCTATCCATATGAGGATTATTTCGATTCTTCTCACAATAATATGTGTGCTGTATGTCATCATGAATTCCATGTCACTGAACACCGAGACCTGGGAGAAAAAGGGCACGTACAGAAACGGCTATCTGCTGAACTTTGTGCTCGGCATAAGGGACAGCTTTGTGAAGGCACCTGATGGCTACAGCAAGGCAGCAGTTGACAAGATAGCAGGCAATTTCAAGGAAACGGACAGCTCATATTCGCAGTCTGATGCGAAAAATCCGACAATCATTGTTATCATGAATGAGTCGTTTGCGGATTTGTCGGTGGTGGGAGATTTTGAGACCAACACGCAGGTCACGCCGTTTATGGATTCTCTGAGTGAAAATACGCTTAAAGGCTATGCTCTTTCGTCCGTGTACGGTGCGAAGACGCCAAACTCTGAGTGGGAATTTGAGACAGGAAACTCGATGGCATTTCTGCCGGACGGCTCGGTGGTTTATCAGCAGTATATAAATGATGACCCGACCTCCATAGTCTCAAACCTGAAGAATATCGGCTATACGACGGTTGCGATGCATCCGTACTATGCGACAGGCTGGAGCAGAAACAAGGTTTATCCGCATCTGGGCTATGATGAGACTTACTTTATAGATGATTTTGACCAGACAAAGATACTAAGGGAATATATCACTGACCAGGAGCTCTATGATAAGATCATTGACCGCTACGAGAAAAAGAGCGATGACGAGAAGCTTTACATCATGGGAGTCACGATGCAAAACCACGGTGGCTACGGTGAGAGATATGACAACTTCAACCAGGAGGTTTACAAGGTTGGAGCGTCATACACCGATGCGAACCAGTATCTGTCGCTTTTGAATGAAAGTGACAAGGCACTCGAAAATCTCATCACATACTTTAAGGGTGTGGATGATCCGGTAGAGATTGTGTTTTTTGGAGACCACCAGCCGGGATTATGCAATGATTTTATCAAGCTCTTAAATGGCAAGGGCAATTCCGGACTTACGGAGCAGGAGCTTGAGAATCTGTACAAGGTGCCGTTTTTCATATGGACCAATTACGAGACGGATGCACAGAAAGTTGATGTGACGAGCCTCAACTACCTGTCCACACTGACGCTTGAGAGAGCCAACATAGATCTGCCGGCATACAACCGGTTCCTCGCAGAGCTGATGGAGAAGATTCCGGCGATAAATTCAAGGGGCTATTATTCGAAAAAGAATGAGTGCTTTATGCATGTGGATGAGGCAACAGGAGACGAGGCAAAATGGATAAAGGCATACAATATCCTGCAGTACAATTCGATGTTTGACGAGAAGGACAGAAGCTCGCTGCTGTTTCCGTACCTGAAATAATGTGATGATTTGAAGCAACCATAAATACACATATGAGAAAATGAATTAATATAACTATTCAGGGAGCTAATAATGAAGCTAAGTGATTTATTACAATTTGATAACATAATTGTGCAATGTCATGATAATCCGGACGCAGATGCACTGGCAAGCGGCTTTGGAGTCTATGAATACCTGAGGATGAATGGAAAAAGTCCCAGACTTGTATACGGAGGCAGGAATATCATACACAAGAGCAATCTGGTGCTTATGGTAGACAGTCTTGGCATACCGATAGAGCATGTGGATTTTTTAGACAATCCGCAGCTGCTTGTGACTGTCGATTGTCAGTACGGTGGTGGGAATGTCACATTTTTCAAGGCAGAAAATGTAGCTGTCATAGATCACCACAGAGTATCGGGAGAGCTTCCTGCTATGAACCGTGTCATGAGCTATATGGGCTCATGTGCGACAATTGTGTGGGATATGCTTCGTGAGGAGGGCGTAGAGATAAATCGAAACCTGGCAACAGCACTGTATTATGGACTTTACACCGACACCGGAGAATTTACCGAGATAACACATTCGCTTGATAGGGACCTGCGCGATGAGGCGGATTTTGACAACACTATAGTGGCCAAATTCCGAAATGCCAACATGTCACTTGAGGAGCTGGACATAGCCGCAACAGCATTGCTGGGGCGCGATTATATAGAGGAATATCGTCTGGCGATCGTAAAGGCAGGGGCATGTGACCCGAATGTACTCGGCATCATAAGCGATTTTGTGCTGGAGGTGGATGCTATTGACATATGTATGGTATTTTCAGTGATTAAGAATGGAGTGAAGCTTTCGTTTAGAAGCTGTATAAAAGAGGTGAGCGCAAGCGAAATGGCGCAGGAAGTGTGCAGGGACATAGGCTCAGGCGGAGGGCATTATTACAAGGCCGGTGGATTTATTCCGATGGATCTGCTGATAGACAGCTATAATGTCTACTGCAAAGAAAAAGACGTGACACCAAGATTTCAGTACAGCAGCGATGGTACACACAAACGTCCTTCGGATTCTGCAATCAAATCATTATTGGAAGAGAGGATTTTTGATTATTTAAACGATACAAAGATAATTTACGGAGAAGATTTTGATACGAGTGGCTTCAAAAAAGTGGATTATAAAAAACGCCCGATACCGATGGGATGTATCATTGCAAAGGATATACTGCCTGTGGGCTGCTGCATGGGAGTGCGGACAGCTAAGGGGGATATCTCCACACCGGTTGGTGAAGATACGGTAGTCATAATAGGAGAAGACGGCAGTGTACGGATTTTAAATCTGGACAGGCTGAACAAAAGCTTCAGGATATACAAGGACTGGCGGTTTACTGTGAAACAGACAGATTATGTCCCGAAGTTCAAGAATAAGGATACGGAGACTATAGTGGATGGAATGGCACATGCCAGAGTGTGCATACCTGTTGAGGAGGATTTTTCAAGAGCATTTGTGCTAAAGCACAAGGTAAAGCTATTTAAGAATAAGGATGACAGCAGTTATATATCAGGCAGACCTGGAGATATTATGGTTCTGCCAAATGATGATAGGAATGAGGCATATATGATAAGCAAGACAGAATTTGAAAAGACACATATAGCAAAGGGTGAGGAGGAAAACCGTAAAAAAGCGGTCGTTTTCGACCTTGATGGAACACTTCTCTATACACTTGAGGATTTAAAAAATGCAACAAACTATGCATTGAAACAAAATGGCATGCCGGAGCGCACACTCGATGAGGTGCGCAGATTTGTGGGAAACGGTGTAAAGCTTCTGATGGAGCGCGCAGTGCCGGACGGAGCAGACAATCCAAAGTTTGAAAAGACATTTTCGGATTTTAAGGAATATTATGAGGCTCATTGCAATGACAATACAGCACCTTATGATGGAATCATGGAGCTTTTAAAGGAGCTTAAATTAAACGGCATAAAGCTTGCCATTGTTTCAAACAAGCTTGACCCGGCGGTAAAGGAGCTCAATCAGCTCTATTTCAAGGAGTATATGACATCGGCAGTCGGCGAGATGGAGGAGGAAGGCATCCGTAAAAAGCCGGCGCCTGATATGGTGCAGAAGGCACTTAAAGAGCTTCAGGTGAGTGCAGATGAAGCAATCTATGTGGGGGACTCCGATGTGGATATCGCCACAGCGAAAAACTCAGGTCTGGAATGCGTATCTGTCACATGGGGATTTCGTGATGTAGAGTTTTTGAAGGAGCATGGTGCAACAAATCTGATAGATGAACCGGTCGAATTGTTAAATTACGTATAATCAGGAGAACTTTGATTTATGCTTTCAGAAAAGGGATTATTGATAATTGAAAAGCTGGCAGAGCACAACAATGAGCTTGTCACATCAAAGGCTCTTGCTGCGTCCACAGGTATGTCGGAGCGAAGTGTGAAGACATATCTGAAGGAGGTGGCTGATTTTTGTGAGCAAAACTCTATGACGCTCGACAGAAAGCCGGGCAAAGGCATGAAGCCGTGCTTTAGCGATGCGCAGATAGGAAAGATTCTGGATGTGGCAGGGCGGAAATCGGCAGCAGTATCGCAGAAGAAGAGACAGAACTACATATCGTATATTCTGCTAAGTGGCTGGGATACATACACGTATGCGCTTTTTTCGGAGGAGTTAAACGTCAGCAAAAATGTCATCATGGATGATATAAATGAGCTTGACGCAGAGCTTCTGCTCTTTGGCATTAAGGTGCACAGAACGGCGGGTTACGGAATATATGCGACAGGCAGTGAGCTTGATATCAGAAAAGCCATGAGGCATTTCTGCAGGTATCCAATCAGTGATAAGCAGGTTATCAAGACCGATGACCACAGGCTTTCAAGACGCGCGGCCGAGGTGATAGCCAATAATTTCAGAAGCGTAAATCTGTCGATGGCAGTTGACATGATACATCATGTGGAGAGACGCTTTGATATCATCTTTACGGATTACACATTTCAGATGCTGGCAGAGTATATAGCCATTGCACTTTTCAGGGTGGATGTGGAGAAAGAGCTGAAGCCGGATGAGTTAGATTTGTCAAACCGAATGCGTGATGATGCAAATGATGGGGATGCGGGCACCGAAACAGAGCAGCAGGTACAGAAAAATGGATTCGTAATGACAGAGCATGAGCACATGGCAAAGGAGGCAGCAGGCTTTCTGGAAAGACATCACGGCATCAGCCTCGCACAGCCTGAAATCATGTATCTGGCAATGCTTTTTTCCTGTGCTGAGGGACAAAACCGTGTTGTCATGTCCTGTGAGGAGGCACTTAGCATAGAGGATGAGATGATAGTGTATCTGTCAAATCTTCTTGCTGCCAACCTGATTGAAAATGAGCTGCTACGTGAGAGCATGCGAAGCTTTTTGCCGGGCTCTATCGCGAGGACTCATTTTGGCATAGAGATAGACAATCCGTTTCTTTCCGATATCACACAATCGTATGCCAGTCTCTTTACGGTATGCTTTACGGTATCGAGATACTACGAAAAGTACACAGGCGCCATGCCGAGCGAGAATGAGATAGCATTTATAGCCTTGCAGGTGGGCGGAGCCCTGCACAGAAATCCTATGACAGTGCGCGCAGTGTTAATAGGTGCAGCAGGCTATGCGACCGGCAGTATAATAGCGGGCAAAATAGAAAACAGAGTGCCGGATGTAAGGATAGTAAGCATTTTGTCGTCAGACCGCATAGAGCATATTGACGAGTATGACTGCGACCTCATACTATCGACCATAGACACACAGGCAGATATCCACAAGGATATGAGATTTTTGTATGTTTCTCCACTAATCAGTGCGCAGGATGAGAAAAATATCAGAAACAAGTGCTTTGAGCTCATGACCGGCCAGAGCGTGGAGGTCAGCGAGTTTTCACAGATGCTGTCGGAGGAATTTATCATATTTGAGAAAAAGGCGAAAAACCGCAAGGATGTTTTAAAGCGCGCGTGCCAGCTTCTCATAAACAAAGGAATAGTGCAGAGCGAGTTTGCAAGGGATGTATTGGAGCGCGAGAAGGTGGAGGCGACCGCTGTGGGCTGTAATATAGCCATACCGCACGGAAAGCCTGAGCATGTAAACCGCTGCCAGATACTTGTGATACGTCTCGACAAGCCGATAGAGTGGGGCGAGAGGTTGGCAGATATGATATTTCTGCTTGCGATAAACTTTGACAGTGTCAACACGACAAAGGCATTTTTCCATGACTTCACGAAGCTTCTGAATGAAAATGGAGCGACGGACAGGCTCAGGGAGGCTGCTTCACCGCATGAGCTTTGTGCAGCTATCCGGAAGGAGCTGGGGTGGAACTGAATATCACATTAATACAAAATTGCACCAGAGATGGTGCAATTTTGCATTTTGGGGAATATTGAAAAAACTCATACCGCACAGTACAATAAAACCATAGAAAGCAACGGACATATGACAGGCTGATGAATAGCAGAGGGCGATACAGTTAATCATATGTGTGAGCGAAATAAACAAACCAATAATTTTAAATTCAGGAGGACAAAACTATGGTAAGCAAGACAATGGTAGTAAAAGCAGCAGAGGGACTTCACATGAGACCGGCAGGAGTTATCGCAAGAGAGGCAGGAAAGTTTGATTCAGACGTAACAATCGTATTCGGCGACAAGAGAATCAACGCAAAGAGCCTTGTAAACATCATCGCAGCATGCATCAAGAAGGATGCAGAGATCACATTCGAGTGTGAGGGAGCTGACGAGGAAGCAGCACTTGCAAAGATGGAAGAGCTCGAGGCAGACAACTTCGGAGATTAATCAACCAGCAAAGTCAATCGGAGGTGTGATATGTACAAAGGAATCGCCGGCTCAGAAGGAATCGGAATCGGAAATGTGGTCATTATCGAAGAGCATGAGATAGTGATTGAGAATAAGAAAATTACAGATACAGACGCTGAGATCGCACGTCTCCAGGGAGCCATTGAGAAATTTGTAAATGATACAAACGCCATGGCAGACAGAATGGAAAAGACAGTCGGAGCAAAGGATGCGGATATCCTTCGCGGACATATCCAGATGCTTCAGGATCCGACCATCGAGGAGCAGATTACAGCGCTCATAGTCAGTGAGAAAATTACGGCAGAGAAGGCACTAGACCAGGTGCTTGAGCAGACAGCAGAGATATTTGCACAGATACCGGATGAGCTTTTGCAGCAGAGAGCGACAGATTTCAGGGATATCAAAGCGAGAATCCTTAAAATCCTGCTTGGAATCGAGGACTACGATATCTCAGCAGCTCCGGCAGGCACAGTGCTTGTGGCACATGACCTGACACCATCCATGACAGCAGGTATCGTGGCAGAGAATATCGCAGGAATACTCACAGAGGTGGGCGGCAGAACCTCCCACTCAGCAATACTTGCAAGGGCTATGGAAATCCCGGCAGTTCTCAGTATTGACGGGATCTGCACATCTGTCAAAAATGGTGACAGAGTGGTACTCAACGGAACAAGCGGAGAGGCAATCGTAAACCCTGACGCTGAGACAGAGCAGAAATTCGCTGAGCTGCTTGAGGAATATAAAAAAGAGAAAGAGCTCTTAAAGAAATTTGCGGGTGTGCCAACAGTATCGGCAGACGGCACAAAGGTAGAGCTTGTATGCAATATCGGAAAGCCAGAGGACGCAAAGAAGGCTGTAGAGTGTGACGGAGAGGGAATAGGACTTTTCCGTACAGAGTTCCTTTTCATGGACAGAGACACAATTCCTACAGAGGAAGAGCAGTTTGAGGCATACAAATCAGTAGCAGAGACAATGAAGGGCAAGCCTGTCATCATCCGTACACTCGATATCGGAGGCGACAAGGAAATCCCATATCTGGGTCTTGAGAAAGAGGACAACCCATTCTTAGGCTACAGAGCTATCAGATTCTGTCTCCAGAGAACAGACATCTACAATACACAGCTTCGTGCACTTGTGAGAGCCAGTGCATTCGGCAGGATAAAGATAATGGTACCGCTTGTGACAGGCGTAGATGAGCTTCGCAGTGTAAAGGCAATGGTAGCTGACATCATGAAAGAGCTTGATGCAGAGGGCGTTGCATACAACAAGAACCTCGAAATCGGTATCATGATGGAGACACCGGCAGCCTGCATGATGGCAGATGTGCTCGCAAAAGAGGCAGCCTTCTTCAGTATCGGAACAAACGACCTGACAGGCTACACAATGGCAGTAGACCGTGGAAACTCAAAGGTAGCATACCTTTATTCAGCCTTCAATCCGGCAGTGCTTCGCGCAATCAAGCGTATCATCGAGTGCGGTAAGAAAGAGGGTATCATGGTAGGCATGTGTGGAGAGGCAGCAGCAGATCCAAAGCTCATTCCGCTGTTACTCGCATTCGGACTTGATGAGTTCTCAGTGAGTGCCACAAGTGTGCTTAAGACCAGAAAGACCATCGCAGACAGCAGCATGGCAGACTGCAAGGCATTGGCAGACAAGGTAATGGCATGCGCTACAGAGGCAGAGGTACAGGCAGTGCTTGCACAGCAGTAGATGCTAAATCCAAACAAGTATAAAAGTTAGTAAAAGAGTATAAATAAGAGTAAAATATAAAAGTATAACATTGAAATTTATTATAAAGACGGCTGAACCGGTGGGGACCGGGACGGCTGTCTTTTTTGCATACGCAGAATGTGAGATGAATATTTAGTTATTTACGATTTAGTTATTTACGATTAACTAAATTACGATTGACTAAATCATATATAAGTAATAAAATATTGTGTATAGAAATGGAGGGAGAAGAGCTATGTTTATAGGAAGAGAAAAAGAGCTTGCAACTTTAAACGGATTATATAATTCGGATAAATTTGAATTCGCAGTAATCTACGGCAGACGAAGAGTGGGGAAGACAGCTCTCATAAGCCATTTTATACAGGATAAAAAAGCAATATATTTTATGGGAGTAGAGAGCAACGAAAAGCAGAATCTGGAGAACTTTAGTCAGGCAATCATGGAATATGCTTCAGGAATAATGCCGGGGACTTCATTTGTGTCATTTCAGGCTGCAATAGAATATGTATTTAAATTATGTGAAAATGAAAGACTGGTGCTTGTCATAGACGAGTATCCATATGTGGCAAAAGCTTCGAAAAGCATGGCTTCAACCTTGCAGAAGCTTATTGATAAAAATAAAGATAATTCTAAAATGATGCTTATATTATGTGGCTCATCTATGTCTTACATGGAAGATAATGTGCTGGCGTATAGGGCACCTTTGTATGGCAGAAGAACCGCCCAGATGAAAATACTTCCGTTTGATTTTGAGGATAGCTGCAAATATTTCAACGGATTTTCAGCAGAGGATATGGCTCTGATATATGGTATTGTTGGTGGTACTCCGCAATATCTTTTACAGATGAATGACAGCATGAGTGTAGAGGACAATATAAAAAATGTGTTCCTCAACCCCGCATCAGCAATCTTCGAGGAACCTGAAAATCTGTTAAAGCAGGAAGTCCGTGAACCTGCTGTATATAATGCAATAATAACAGCAGTAGCAACAGGCAGCTCCCGCATGTCGGAAATCGCAACCAAGATAGGCGAAACGACAAGTGTATGCTCACAGTATATGAAAAATCTGATTAATCTTGGCTTAATACGGAAAGAAACTCCATATGGCGAAAAGGAGTCCAGAAAATCAATATATGCAATAGCTGATAATATGTTTAGATTCTGGTATCGGTTTATACCTGATAATAATTCTATCATTAGCAGAGGTGCAACAGAACTTGCGTATAAAAGAATTGCTCCAAATCTGTCAGATTATATGGGCAGGATATTCGAAGAAATATGTATGCAGTATCTGTGGAAATTGCTTCTTGATGGGGAATCACCTGTGGAATTTAGCAATCTTGGACGATGGTGGGGAACAGATCCACAAGAGAGAATACAGACAGAAATTGATATAATGGGTGATCAGGATAAAAGCACTGCATTGTTTGGAGAATGTAAATGGATAAATGAAAATGTGGATGTAAAAGTGCTCGAAAAGCTGAAAAAGAGAAGCAGATTATTTAGATATGAGAATGTGCATTTATTTTTATTCGCAAAAAAAGGATTTACCCAAGGGTGTATTGAGGAAGCTGGAAAAATGGGAAATGTATCGCTGGTGACATATGATCAGATATATGGGTATTTAAATAATGAAGGATAGTGGGTAAATGTAAAAAGTAATGTTTTGGCTGATACTACATCATACAGAGGGGCATATAATTATGATAACACTGGTAATAAGCAATATAGATTTATCACAATAGTTAAGTCAACACAATGGACTGGAAATCATTATGTTTCAGGACAATCAACAAAAAGTACTTATCTAAAAAATGGAGATATGTTATACTATAGTGAGTCAGGTGGATCTACATATTCATTATCTGTAGGAGTTGCATATGGAATAGGTTCTGTTTCATTAGGAATACCATTGGGAAAAATTACAACGGGAACATTCGGAGCTGCTGTTAAGGCTACAGGAAAAGGTTATTATAAATTGGCACTAAATAAGCAAGTCAAACCAACTGTGATGGTGATACAGTATAGAACAAAGCAAAATGGAAAATGGTCAAGTTTGGGGAAAGCATCAGTATATAGTAAGAGTTATGAAACCGTAAGGATAAAGCCAACATTGATTAAACAATAGGGAGAAGGTAGATAATGAGAAAACGAGTTATTACTTATGTAGTATTTGCTGTTTGCATTTGCGCAATGAGTGTGCTGATTACATATAGCATAATGCAGCAAAAAAATAATGTGACGGTGGGACTTTATTATGGAACTTTTGATTTTTCAAAGTATCAAAATGTAGATAGTACAAAAAAATTAGCTATCATACATGATAACGATGAAAAACAAGGCGAGTATGAGATGGAAATAGAACATACTGATAAGGTGGAAACCGGAACATGGAGCTGGAACAATGAGGGATATATTACTTTATATCAGGATAATGATGCTATTGCAAATCTTGTATATGTGGATGGTAAATATCTATTTTCGGATGCCGATGTTGAAATCCAAGAACTTAAAAGGATATCTGAAACAGCAATAGTAAAATAATTGAGAACATAGGAATCTTTAGGTTTCTTTAGAATTATTTATTATTTTTAAATAATTTTTAAGACAATTCTTTATGTGTATATAGTATTGTAAAGCTATAGACGTCTATGATTTTAGTAACTTATATTCACAGTTTTAAGAGCAAAGGAGAAGCATATGAAAAAATTCAGATTTATTTTAGTTCTGGCAATGGCTGTAGTAATTAGTGGTGGAGTTGTTTCTACATCAAGTGTTGTAAATGCAGCGACAGATGTTGATTTTGGATCAAATACTGTAACGGCTGGGTGTGCACGAAGATGGTTTCCAAAAGGTCAAACAGGATATACATTGACAAATGGACAGAATCAAACCATTTCTGTTACAGTATCAACAAAAGGAAATAATATAGGAATTGGTTTTATGAAATATTCGTCAAAAACAAATTATTCATATTATTCAGGAGTACTTAATGGAACTTCAGTTACAAAGAAGAAGGCTCTAAGTGGAGCTACTGCAAGTTATCAGCCGTATGTTGCAAACTATAATGATACTGTACAATTAAAGATTAATTCTGGATATGCCAAAATACAATAGTAGTATAGGGTAAAATAAAAACGAAGGAAATGATATCTTATTATTTTTATTACATATCATTTCCTTCGTTAAGTAGTATTAAGGAGATTGGATATGCTAGAAACGGCTGTTATATATATAAAAAGAAATAAAGTAAAATCTTTGATTATTATACTGATAATTGCGACAATAATCCTAGGTGAGATTGTCGGTTTGTTATTAAGTAATGCCTCAGAAAAATCCGAGAGAGATGCATATCTATATAATGGGGCTGCATTAGTAATTGAGGATGACAGGGGGCGTTTTACAAAGAGTGATTATGATGAAATCAGAAAAGTAAAATATGTTACAGGACTTGGGGCATGGAGAGAGCTGATCGCAGATCCGGTGGATACAGAGAATGTAAAGGAACATAAAGGAATAGATCCGGAGAATAAAGATGTGCGCAATCGGGCTGACAAAATGGTGATTGTTGCGAATATGGATGTGCAGCAATATAGCCTGTTTTCATGGGAAAAAAATGTATCTCTTATTGAAGGGGAATTTCCAACCTATAAAAATAAAGGAATTATTGTAGAACAGCGATATGCGAAAAAAAATAACCTTAAGGTAGGGGATGAAGTTAAATATACTATAGGAGACCAATCGGAGGTAACGTCTTTACAAATATGCGGAATTTATAAAGTGGACAGTGATTTCGAAATATATGACTCAAATGAAGAGGGAACCTCGGTATACATACATAGTCCATATAATTCTATATATGTAGATTATGATTATATTGTAGAGTTACTGGGGTTAGAATACACCGCGTCAACGGGAAGTGAAGTGTATATTGATAAGATAGAGCATATAGATGCAGTAAAAAAACAATTAAAGAAAATGTATGGAGATAATGTGGAGATATATGATAATACTTCCAATTATCTAGATTCAGAATGTAAAGTCGTAGGATTGATGGGAAAAACGTCAAAAATAATTTGCTGGATGATAATTATAATGGGTGAAATTATTTTGTTAATCGTTTTCTCGTTTTATACTATCCAATACCAAAAAGATACAGGACTTTTTATGGTACTCGGAAGGTCAAGAAAATGGTGTATAGGTAGATTTGCATTTATAGGAATGATATATGCAATTAGTGGTTTGCTTTTGGGTCTGCTATTATACTGTGTGCTTGGCAATTTCATATGTAGCATTATAAGTGGTATAGGTAAGAATGTCATAATTAATAGTACAGACAGAGCTATAGGTGGATATGATACACCCGGAATATTTCAAGGCTTTGAGGTACGTATAGAAATGAGTGCTTTTTTTACTCTGAAAAACATTATAATTCTATTAATAATTTCGTTGGTTAATTGGATTGCATTTATGGTACTGCCTGTTGTAACAACTGTTGAAGAAAATGCAAAGAAACTGTTAAATTCGAAGGGATAGTGGTAAATATGTTGGAAATGATTAATGTATCGTATGCATATAAATCTAAGAAGGAAATTGTGCATGTGCTGGATAAAGTTACATACAGATTTGAAATAGGAGAAATGTATGGAATATTTGGTCCGTCAGGTTCAGGAAAGACAACGTGCTTATCGTTACTTGCCGGTTTAGAAAAACCGGATGAGGGGAAGATTTTGCTGGATGGAGAAAATATACAAAACATTGGTGGAAGAAAACTGCGCCAAAATAGTATATCATTGGTTTTTCAGGATTATCAGTTATTTGATTATATGACTTCCCTTGAAAATGTAATGGTTGCAGCCCAGATAAGCTTACCTGATGTACCCAAAAAAGAATTGATAAAAATGTGTAGAGACAGCCTTGTAATGGTTGGACTTGATGATAGTCAGATAACCCGAAAGGTTACGGAATTGTCAGGTGGACAGCAGCAAAGAGTTGCAATAGCGAGGGCGTTGATAACAGATGCAAAATATATTCTGGCAGATGAACCTACAGGAAATCTGGATAAAGAAAATCGAAGAAAAATTGTCGAATTGTTACAGCAGATAGCTCATGAACAGGACAGATGTGTTATAGTAGTAACCCACTCGGATTATGTAAAGAAAAAATGTGATATTTGCTATGAAATGGGAGATGACGATGAGGAATAAATGGTGGCAGGCATGCAAAGAATTATTAGGGAGACCGGGGCGGAATATACTAATTGCTATTTGCATATTTGTACTGACACTGTTTTGCGGAATTGCAACATTTTTAGATTCGGCAATAGAGAGCTTTTACAAATCTTTTGCAGATATGGCGGGATGTTGTGTTCTTGTTGAATTAGACGATTTTTCTACTTTAGATGATTGGAAAGATATTTTAGAATATGCAGATAATAATAAAAATGTTGTAGGATATAATAATGCATTTACAAGTGATATTATATGTGAAGCGGTAGATTTTGAAAATGTACCATATACAGAAAAACAAAGCGATTTTGAGAAAAATAAAATATATGTCAGTGGAAACATAAATACTTCTTACAATGAATATTTCAGCAACGGTATCTTTAAGATTTCAAAAGGAAAATATCCGATGTCAGGTGATAAAGGGGCAATGATATCAGATAAGCTTGCCTCTGAAAATAACCTGTCAATTGGCAGTAATGTATCTATACAGTATGAAAATAATACAATCAGTATTAAGGTAATTGGGATTTATACTGTAATAAATACTCCAAAGACACAGGTGAGCGATGGCTACTATAAAGAAGTAGCTGACAGTATAGTATTCACTGATTATAATTCATATGTAGAATTAAACAATGAAGCAAGCTGTTATGGGATGAATTTTTTCAGCACAGACTATAAAAGTACATCACTTTTATATGATGATATGAGTAAAATGTTTCAAAATGTTCCGAATTCGGCAGTTGTCAATCAGGTTTTGAATGAGGAACTGCAAATGACAGATGTAATATCAATGTTAAAAAGTATGACAAGTGTGACCTTGAGCGTTATGTATATTGTATGTGTTGTGGTTATTTCGTTACTGACCGTTTTATGGCTTAAAGGGCACTCAAAAATGATTGCAATATACAATACACTTGGACAGAGGAAATTTAGGACAATTCAAATTCTGTTATATGAGATTTTGATGATAACTGTTCCGGCACTTGTGGGTGCAGGAATATTGACATTGGGACTGCTTAATAGATTTTCTGTCAATATTTTTAAATATTTTGTTGAATTTTGTGAGATTTCAAATGTTCAAAAAAGCTTTTCGCTTGATATATGGAACTTTGAAATGAATATCTGGCAATTTGTGTATAGAATCGGGTTTTTGGAAATTAGCGTTATTTTAATAACTATGATTGGAAGCTACATTTATGCTAATAAGGGTTTGCGCACATTAAGGAGTAATTAGGAAATTTTATGTGTTAGAGTTTTTTATATAATATGGTGAGGGCGAGAATATGAAAAAACAAATGATAACTTTAGCAATGACAATGTTAATTGGAACTACAAGTGTGTTTGGAGGTGCAACATCGGTACAGGCAGCATCAATACAGGATGATATGTCTTATTGTGAAATAGCACAGGAAGTATCAGAGAATGTACAAGATAGTGCAAGAGGAATCTTTAGTGTGCATTATCAGGTGATAGTTGATAGTACAGCTATTAAGGAAAAGGCAAAAAGCTCATCAAAAACTATCGGAACAGCATATAAAGGTAAGCAATATAAAAAAATCGGGGAGTCGGGGAACTGGATTAAGATATATTATGGCGATGACTATGGATATATAATTAAGTCAGCTTTAAAAAAGTTATAGGAGTATATAATGGACAAAATTCTTATTGTTGAGGATGATAAAACAGTATACAGTGGAATTAAAAAGCTTCTCGAATTACAGCATTATAGCGTGGTAATTGCGCAAAATGGTATGGAGGCTTTGGAAAAAATAGATGAATCGTTCAGCCTTGTGATAATGGATATAATGATGCCGCAGTTGGACGGCATTGAAACCTGCAGGAGGATGCGTGAAAGACACAGTGTTCCGATATTGTTTTTGTCAGCAAAATCGGAAGAACTGGATAAGCTGGAAGGGCTTGAAGTGGGCGGTGACGATTACATGACTAAGCCATTTTCGAACATGGAGCTTATTTCAAAGGTTAAAGCTCTTATCAGACGATATCGGGTATATGACAGCGGAAGTGCAAATCGCACAAACAAGGATGAATCTATAGAGGCAGATGGACTTAAACTGTTTACAAATCGAAACAAGGTTGAGTTTAATGATAATGAGATAAAATTAACAGGAAAGGAATATGAGATACTAAAACTGCTGATGAAAAATCCGGACCGGATATATACGATTGAGATGATATACGAGATGGTATGGGATGAGGTTTTTACATATAATGCAAAGAATACTGTTATGGTACACATTAAAAATCTTAGGAATAAGCTTATAAAGGCATGTGGCGATGCATGTATACAGACAGAATGGGGAAGAGGATACCGTTTTGAGAGATGATTTAAAGAGAGTAAAACAAAAGCTGTCTTGGACATTTGCAATTGCGATTATAGGGACATGTGCTGTTTTTGGAATATTATACTATCTGGGAATTGATTGGCTGAACTTTTATATTGAAGGTAGCTCGCTTTTGATATACGATAATGAAAAACCATATGTAGATGAGTTTCAACAATATGTAACTGATAATGATGTAAGTACCACGGATATCGAACAATATGATGAATGGATGGCTGATCATGATGTTTCATTTTATAGTATTGAGAAAGAAGGAAAGATAATATACAGTAAATCAAATGTAGACAAGCTGATAGCTCCGGCTAAAAATATGTATGATTATAGAATGACAGGGAGTTATCAGATTTCCGTTAATTTCTCTGATACAGATGCGTATGTATTTATATATACAGGATTCACGGAAAAATATTATATTGCTTTTATGTTTTTTGATGTGGGATTTTCTCTTATGATGGGAATCGTATTTGTGTATCTACGCATCAGAAAAATTATAGCGGGCTATCAAACAGAGCTTGAAGCATCACAGGAACAGGAGAAAAAAGCGCGACAGGAAAAGGATGAACTGATGCGTAATATGGCTCATGACCTGCGTACGCCGTTGACCGGTGTTATGACATATGTTGATGTAATGAAACTGGAGAATGAAGCATATGCCGAGAACATGAAAAATCTTAATTTTATAAGTGAAAAGGTGTTGGATATCAGGTCTCAGGTAGATAATCTGCTGGATTTTTCAATTGCCGGTTCACAAAGACCTGTTGAATTGGATGCATCAATGGATGTTGAGTATATTTTTGGAGATTACCTCTCAGATGTGTGTGCTCAGCTTATGAAAAGCAATTATGAGGTTGATGCAGAAGGAATAAGCTTTAAGCAGGTAAAGGTTGCTGTTAATATGGCATTTTTGACCAGAATATTTTCCAATCTGACGGATAATATATATAAATATGCGGACAATAAAAAGCCTGTTGTTATGAAAACAGCTTTTACGAAAAAAACATTTAGCGTTGAAATTGGCAATGGTGTATGTGACAATAAAACGCTTCTTAAAAGTGCCGGGATAGGGCTTAAGAGCGTGGAAGCGATGATGCAGCGCATGAATGGAAGCATGAGCTTTAAAAGGGAACATGGGAAGTTCTGGGTGAAACTGGAGTTTCCGATTGTGAAGTGAATATTTTTTCATGAAAACCTCCATACTAAATAGAAAAGAAGTATGGAGGTTTTTATGAGCAGAAATATAGAGAATCATGATTCGGTGCTCTTGCTTCAGGATTGCATAGCTGGCTGTAAGATGGCACTTGAGAGCATGGACGATATAAGAGAACACACAGATGACAAGCAGCTTCGTGAGCTGATAGACAAGTACTATGATGAGCACACCGGGCTGTCAGTGGATTGCAGGGATATGCTTGACAAAGCAGGTGCAGATATTAAGGAACCGGGTGTGTTTGCAAAGATGGCTGCGAAGCTGCAGACTGCAATGAAGATGGCAGTGAATGATGATCAGTCCCAGGCGGCAAAGCTTCTGACGGAGGGCTGTAATATGGGCATAGAGACAATCAGCGGCAGTCTCAATGAATATCGCGATGCAGATTCAAAGAGTGTGGCAATTGCCGAGAGGCTCAGGACGCTGGAGGAAAAAATGGTGGGAGATCTGCAGCCACTATTATAAAAAATATAAAGTAACGGCTGTTGTACTGATTTGGTACAACAGCCGTTTATGCGTAGCTGTCAAGCATCATGCCTGAATAAATTGACGAGATATATGGTGTGTTGAAATTGTGCCCCGGATTCTTATATGCCACAACAACCTTCTGCACATAGTTCATAGGGTTGACTGTCACAGAGTTTGCTTTGTCACCTATTGCATCCTTTAGTGCTGTAAGAGTGTTGAAGGTGTCATCAGCTCTGTCCGGGCGAAGCGCACCCGCGAGGATATCGCGGTCGATAGTGAGCTTGCCGTCATCGTCTGTCATGAGACCGATGTAGGAAAGCTTTGACTGTGAGCCCTTTGTGATGGAGCTTATATCCCGAAGCAGCCTTGTGGCATCTGCAGAGTCGGTCATTGAATAATCATCCGCCACATCTATCATCTTATTGTATGCGTCAACCAGAGTCTGTACATTGTCGGCAACTGCATCGGAATTGGTTTTAAAACCGATGGCTGCAGCACCTGTATCCGTGGTTGGCTTTTTGAGCGTGAGCTCAAAGGCATTATTGATGGTAAAGGTGTTTGACAAGGATGAGTGCGTGGTGCCATTTAGCGAAAAGTCAGAGTTGTGGGCAGGTGAGGATACCTTATCAATACCCAGCTGCTTCATCATGCTTATGGACTCTGCGTTAGCTGACGGAGCCACACTAAAGAGAGAATCCTCGGTCTCGCTGAGACCTGTCTGCATTGATGTAAGCTGAAGCGCTGCCTTGCCTGAGGCATCATGGACTATTTCTGCCTCGATGCCAAGACCGGATGCATTTATGAGCCTCTTGAGCTTGTCCTGCACCTCGCCGTTTGTTTCACCGGTGCTCACTCCGAACTGGAACTCATAGGATGATGCATTGGTATTTATGTCAAAGGAATAGCTGCCCGGTATAAATGACAGGGCCTTGCTGTCTAAGTAGCTGCCGGTATTGACCTGTGGTGTGGCGAGCTGTCTGACCTCTATATCAAAGCCGTCTGCTCCTTTATTCTCTGAGCCGTCACCCACGTAGCGCACGCCTACAGCATCCTCATTAGATGACTCAGCAACCTTCTTCTGGAAGGAGTCGGAGGAGTCTGCGTATTTATCAGAAAGCGAATCCACGGCATTTAAGATAGCCTTAGAGCTTTCCTTTATATCGATAGCATATTTCTTGGCCTCGGACATATTGGAAATCTTGTACAGAGGGGACTCTTTATTTGTCTTTATTATTCTGTTGTATATCTTGCGCAGGTCGCTTTTCTTGTGCGAATCGTAGCGCGATACCTCTTTATTGGCATATGTGCTGGCATAGTAAGCGTAGGCACTGTCTATCTTTGCCATAAAGACCCCTCCTTTCATCCGTGAAAATCGTTTAATCCGTTAAATGGTATAATTGTCTCTACTTATACACATATATTATATCGTCATAATTGAGGATTTACAACAACAAAATACTTGAAAAATTCAGATAAATGTACTATATTTAGTGATGTATTAATAAAATTTACAATAAATTTTAAAATAGCTATTGACGGTTACGGCTCAACTGTGATATAGTATACAGGCTTGGAAATAGGTCTTTTTTTTATGCCTTTTTTTAAGGGTACAAACAACAAAGAATTTAAACGGAGGTGGAAGTCGTGCGTACAAAGATTACATTAGCGTGCACAGAATGTCAGCGTCGTAATTACAACATGACAAAGGACAAAAAAACTCATCCGGACAGAATGGAAACCAAGAAGTATTGTAGATTCTGCAGAACTCATACAATGCACAAGGAAACAAAATAGTCTAGGAACTGAGTGAAGGAGTACATTATGGGACAGAATGAAAAAGTCGAAAAGGCTCCAAAGACAAGCTGGTTTTCAGGTCTGAAAGCTGAATTTCAGAAGATTATCTGGCCTGAGAAGCAATCGGTCATCAGACAGACCGTTGCAGTGCTGGCGGTTTCAGTAGTTACCGGTCTTATTATTGCGCTTCTTGACTGGGGTATCCAGCAGGGCGTAGATTTCCTTATTGGTTTACATTTTTAAAACGGAGGCAAAGTGATTATGACAGAAGCGAACTGGTATGTAGTTCATACCTATTCAGGTTATGAAAACAAAGTCAAAGCTAATATTGACAAAACAATCGAAAACAGACATCTTGAGGACCAGATCCTTGAAGTACGTGTTCCGTTGGAGGACGTCACAGAGGTGAAGAACGGTGTTCGTAAACAGGTTTCCAAGAAGATGTTTCCAGGCTATGTTCTTATTCATATGATTATGAATGATGATACATGGTACGTTGTACGAAATACCAGAGGCGTAACTGGATTTGTAGGTCCGGGAAGTAAGCCGGTTCCTCTCACAGAAGCCGAGATGAGACCTTTGGGTATTAAGACGGAAAACGTGGTAGTTGATTTTGCTGAGGGTGACATGATAGTCGTTATCGGCGGTGTCTGGAAGGATACAGTCGGTGTTATCACAGCTATGAATTATCACAAGCAGACAGTTACAATCAATGTAGAGCTGTTCGGTCGCGAGACACCGGTAGAAGTAAGTTTCGCAGATGTTAAGAAAACAAATTAAGGAGGCAATTCCAAATGGCAAAGAAAGTAGAAGGATACATTAAATTGCAGATCCCTGCTGGAAAGGCAACTCCAGCTCCTCCAGTTGGACCTGCACTTGGACAGCACGGTGTAAACATCGTAGAGTTCACAAAGCAGTTTAATGCAAAGACAGCCGATCAGGGCGACTTAATTATCCCTGTAGTTATTACTGTATATGCAGACAGAAGTTTCAGTTTCATCACTAAGACTCCACCTGCTCCAGTATTAATCAAGAAAGCTTGTAAGATTCAGTCTGGTTCAGGCGAGCCAAACAAGAAGAAGGTTGCTAAGATCACAAAGGCACAGGTTCAGGAAATCGCTGAGCTTAAGATGCCTGACTTAAACGCAGCTTCACTTGAGTCTGCAATGAGCATGATCGCTGGTACAGCAAGATCAATGGGTGTTGAAGTGACCGAATAACACTTGGCGAAGCCAAGCGTATAACGCGCAGGCTGAGGTTAGTGTGAGGTCGTTCTCTGAGATTAGTGAAAGCGAGCCCGCCCTATGGGCGAAGCTTGAACTTAGCGAAGAGAACATACCCCTAAAGAAGTTGTAATTTATGCAACTCAAATTAAATTAGAATAACAAAGAAACGTAAATGTGGGAGGGCCCTCTCCCGATATTACCACCAGGAGGTTATTTTTTCATGAAAAGAGGAAAGAAGTATCAAGACGCTGTTAAGGCATTTGATAAGAAAGAGCAGTACGAGGTTGCTGACGCTATCTCTATCGTAAAGAAAAATGCTACAGCTAAATTTGACGAGACAATCGAGCTTCATCTTAGAACAGGCTGCGACGGACGTCACGCAGAGCAGCAGATCCGTGGTGCGGTTGTATTACCACACGGAACAGGAAAAACAGTTAAGGTTTTAGTTTTCGCTAAGGGAACTAAGGTTGACGAGGCGCAGGCAGCAGGAGCTGACTTCGTTGGAGGCGAGGAGTTAATTCCAAAGATCCAGAACGAGGGATGGTTAGACTTCGACGTTGTAGTTGCTACACCTGATATGATGGGTGTTGTTGGTCGTTTAGGACGTGTCCTTGGACCAAAGGGCTTAATGCCAAACCCAAAGGCAGGAACAGTTACTATGGATGTAACAAAAGCTGTTAACGATATCAAAGCCGGTAAGATTGAGTACAGATTGGACAAGACAAACATTATCCATGTGCCAGTTGGAAAAGCATCTTTCACAGACGAGCAGTTAAACGACAACTTCCAGTCTCTTATGGGTGCAATTAATAAAGCAAAACCTGCTAGCTTAAAGGGTCAGTACATTAAGAGTGCAACTCTTACATCTACAATGGGACCTGGCGTTAAGTTAAACGTGGTTAAGATTACACAGTAAGATAGTTAAACAGTTACAGTAAAACAATTTACAAGACCTATCAAACGCCAAGCAAAAGTTTTGCGGAAAGTAATTGACATCCGTAATATAGTTTGATATAATTGCAATGCATATTGCCGAAGACAGTAGGTGCCGCAAGGCGTAAACGTAGAACCTACCGAGGGGATTTTCGAGATTTATCTTGAATTTTGACTTGTACCCTTCTGTCGACAGGCAGGAGGGTTTCTTTGATTAATAAATCAAATACCTCATGTCTTTTATGCGAAAATCTAAAAGGAGGTAAATGAATCGTGGCAAAGGTAGAACTTAAACAGCCAATCGTAGATGAGATTTCCGGTGTTATCAATGGTGCACAGTCAGTAGTAGTCGTTGATTACTTAGGACTCACAGTAGCAGAGGATACTCAGTTACGTAAACAGTTAAGAGAAGCCGGTGTAACTTACAAGGTATACAAGAATACTTTAGTAAACCGTGCAATCCAGGGAACAGAGTTCGAGGGATTAAAGGATGTCCTTGAAGGACCAAGCGCATTCGCTGTATCAGCAGAGGATGCAACAGCACCAGCTAGAATCTTAGCTAAGTTCGCTAAAACAGCTCCGGCTTTAGAGATTAAAGCAGGTGTAGTTGAGGGAACATTTTATGATGCTGAGGGTATGAAGGCAATCGCCGCTGTACCTAGCAGAGAAGAGCTTCTTGGAAAATTACTTGGAAGCATTCAGTCACCTATCACAAATCTTGCTCGTGTACTCAATCAGATCGCAGAGCAGGGTGGCGCTGCAGATGCAGCCGTAGAGGCAGCACCGGCAGAGGATGCTGCAGAGGAAGCTCCAGCAGCAGAATAATTCAAATATTATATTTGAACCTTATTATCATAATTAAATTTTTAAATGGAGGAAATTATAATGGCAAAGTTAACAACAGCAGAGTTTATTGATGCTATCAAAGAGTTAAGCGTATTAGAGTTAAATGATTTAGTAAAAGCTTGTGAAGAAGAGTTCGGTGTTTCTGCAGCAGCAGGTGTTGTAGTTGCAGCAGCAGGAGCTGACGGAGCAGCAGCTGAGGAGAAGACTGAGTTCGACGTAGAGCTTACAGAGGTTGGACCAAACAAGGTTAAGGTTATCAAGGTTGTTCGTGAGATCACAGGTCTTGGACTTAAAGAGGCTAAGGACGCTGTTGATGGCGCACCAAAGGTTATCAAAGAGCAGCTTGACAAGGCTTCAGCAGAGGATGCTAAGGCTAAACTTGAGGCAGAGGGTGCTAAGGTTACACTTAAGTAGTCTGATAGGTTACGAATTAATTAAAACCATAAAAAGAGTCGAGGGCAAATTTTATTTGCGCCTTGGCTCTTTTTGCTTTTGTTGCGCAAATACTTTGGGTATTTTACAAAAAAATAAAAAAATACTTGCATTCGCGTTAAATTTGTTGTATAGTATACGTTGCACTATTGTGGTGCAGTGGCATTTTTATGCATTTTTTTAAATGATGCAAATTTGTCAATAGGTAAATTACACTAAAATGCATTCGCAAATATGTGCACAAGAGAAAAACCACAAGATATAGTAACTGGGGTGGTTTTTGAATCATTATCTAGATATTTGCTAGATTAAAATAAAAACGAGAGGTGAAACGTCAATGGAGAAAAACAGAATACGTCCGGTCACATCCGGAAAAAGCATGCGTATGAGTTACTCAAGACAAAAAGAGGTTCTGCAGATGCCAAATCTGATTGAGGTCCAGAAGGATTCTTATCAGTGGTTCTTAGACGAAGGTCTCAAGGAAGCTTTTGCGGATATCTCTCCAATCACAGATTACAGCGGAAAGCTTAGTCTTGATTTTGTAGATTTTACATTATGCGAAGATGATGTAAAGTATACAATTCCTGAGTGCAAGGAAAGAGATGCAACATACGCAGCTCCTTTAAAGGTTAAAGTCAGACTTCACAACAAAGAGACAGATGAGATTAATGAGCATGAAATTTTCATGGGTGATCTGCCTTTAATGACAGAGACCGGTACATTCGTAATCAACGGTGCAGAGCGAGTTATTGTCAGTCAGTTAGTTCGTTCTCCTGGTATTTATTACGGAATTGCTCATGATAAGCTCGGAAAGACCCTGTATTCTTGTACTGTTATTCCAAACCGTGGTGCATGGCTTGAGTATGAGACAGACTCTAACGACGTTTTTTATGTAAGAGTAGACAGAACACGTAAGGTACCTATCACAGTACTTTTACGTGCACTTGGAGTAGGTACAAACCAGGCTATTCTCGATATGTTCGGAGATGAGCCAAAGATCCAGGCATCATTCAGCAAGGACCCTGCAATCACAGAGCGTGAGCCACAGGGAAGCTATGAGGCTGGTTTATTAGAGTTATATAAGAAGATTCGTCCGGGCGAGCCGCTTTCAGTTGAGAGTGCAGAGAGCCTTATCACAGCAATGTTCTTCGATCCTAGAAGATATGACCTTGCCAAGGTAGGACGTTATAAGTTCAATAAGAAGCTTGCTTTAAAGAACCGTATCAGTGGACAGGTTTTAGCTGAGGACGTAGTGGATCCTTCTACAGGTGAGGTTATCGCTGAGGCAGGTACTGTTATTGACCGTGCGCTTGCTACACAGATCCAGAACGCTGCCGTTCCTGCTGTATGGATTCAGACAGAGACAAGAAATGTCAAGATTCTTTCTTCTATGATGGTTGACATCAGAAGCTGGATTCCAGAGCTTGAGGATCCTAAGTCTATCGGTGTTACTGAGCTTGTTTACTACCCGGTACTTGCTCAGATTCTCGAGGAGTATGATTCTCTTGAGGACAGAATCGAGGCTATAAAGAGAGATATATCTGACCTTATTCCAAAGCATATTACTAAAGAGGATATCTTCGCAACTATCAACTACAATATGCACTTAGAGTGGGGCGCAGGAACAGATGACGATATCGATCATCTTGGAAACAGACGTATCCGTGCGGTTGGAGAGCTGTTACAGAACCAGTACCGTATCGGTCTCTCAAGACTGGAGCGTGTTGTTCGTGAAAGAATGACTACACAGGACTTAGAGGGAATTTCACCTCAGTCACTTATCAATATAAAGCCTGTAACTGCAGCTGTTAAAGAATTCTTCGGTTCTTCACAGCTTTCACAGTTCATGGATCAGAACAACCCTCTTGGAGAGCTTACTCACAAGAGACGTTTATCAGCACTTGGACCTGGTGGTCTTTCAAGAGACCGTGCCGGATTCGAGGTTCGAGATGTACATTACACTCACTACGGCCGTATGTGTCCTGTAGAGACTCCTGAGGGACCAAACATCGGTCTTATCAACTCACTTGCATGCTATGCAAGAATCAATGAGTATGGCTTCGTAGAGGCTCCATACCGTAAGATTGACAAGACTGATCCTAAGAACCCTGTAGTCACAGAAGAGGTTGTATACATGACAGCCGATGAGGAGGACAATTACCACGTAGCACAGGCTAATGAGAAGCTTGATGCAGACGGACATTTCGTACGTAACTCAGTTTCAGGTCGTTACAGAGAGGAAACTCAGGAGTACGATAAGTCAGCATTTGATTATATGGATGTATCTCCAAAGATGGTATTCTCAGTAGCTACAGCGCTGATTCCGTTCTTACAGAACGATGACCCTACACGTGCCCTCATGGGATCAAACATGCAGCGTCAGGCCGTTCCGCTTCTTACAACAGAGGCTCCTGTAGTTGGTACAGGTATTGAGACAAAAGCCGCAGTTGACTCAGGTGTCTGCGTAGTTGCAAAGGCAGACGGAGAGGTATTATCTTCAGAGTCAAACCGCATTATCATAAAAGAGACTGACGGAAATAAGAGAGAGTATATCATTACAAAGTTCTCTCGTTCAAACCAGTCAAACTGCTACAACCAGAGACCTATCGTATTTAAGGGCGACAAGGTTAAGGCAGGCGATGTTATCGCAGACGGTCCTTCAACAAGTCAGGGAGAGCTTGCTCTTGGAAAGAACCCGCTTATCGGATTCATGACATGGGAAGGTTACAACTACGAGGATGCCGTTCTTCTTTCAGAGCGTCTCGTAGAGTATGATGTGTATACATCAGTTCATATCGAGGAATATGAGGTAGAGTCACGTGATACAAAGCTCGGACCTGAGGAGATTACACGTGATGTCCCTGGTGTCGGCGATGACGCACTCAAGGACCTTGATGAGAGAGGTATCATCCGTGTAGGTGCAGAGGTTCGTGCCGGTGATATCCTTGTAGGAAAGGTTACACCAAAGGGTGAGACAGAGCTTACAGCAGAGGAGAGACTTCTTCGTGCCATCTTCGGTGAGAAGGCAAGAGAGGTTCGTGATACATCACTTAAGGTACCTCATGGTGCTTACGGTATCATTGTTGATGCCAAGGTATTTACAAGAGAGAACGGAGATGAGCTTTCTCCGGGAGTAAACCAGTCAGTCCGTATCTACATTGCGCAGAAGAGAAAGATTTCTGTCGGTGATAAGATGGCCGGACGTCACGGTAACAAGGGTGTCGTTTCCCGTGTGCTTCCTGTTGAGGATATGCCATTCCTTCCAAACGGACGTCCGCTGGATATCGTACTTAACCCACTCGGTGTTCCTTCACGAATGAACATCGGTCAGGTCCTTGAGATTCACCTGAGTCTCGCTGCAAAGGCACTTGGCTTCAATATCTCAACTCCTGTATTTGACGGAGCAAACGAGGTAGATATCGAGGATACACTTGAGCTTGCAAATGATTACGTAAATCTTCCATTCGATAAGGAAGAGCTTGAAAAGGATTTACAGGCTGAGCATCCATACTGGAGCGCAGATGCTGAAATCTTCTATGATAAATATGTTGATACACTCCGTGAGGATGTTATGGAATACCTTTCAACAAACAGAGCTCACAGAAGCTTATGGAAGGGCGTTCCGATTTCCAAGGATGGAAAGGTACAGCTTCGTGATGGTAGAACAGGTGAGTGCTTCGATGGCAAGACAACTATCGGACACATGCATTACCTTAAGCTGCATCACCTTGTTGACGATAAGATCCATGCACGTTCAACAGGTCCTTACTCATTAGTAACACAGCAGCCACTCGGTGGTAAGGCACAGTTCGGTGGACAGCGTTTCGGAGAGATGGAGGTTTGGGCTCTTGAGGCATATGGTGCTGCATATACACTCCAGGAGATCCTTACAATGAAGTCCGATGATGTTGTTGGCCGTGTCAAGACCTACGAGGCTATCATCAAGGGTGAGAATATCCCTGAGCCTGGTATTCCAGAGTCATTCAAGGTACTTCTCAAAGAGCTTCAGGCACTTGGTCTGGATGTCAAGGTACTTGATGAGAACAGAGAAGAGGTTGAGCTTATCGAGACAAGTGAGTACGGTAACACTGATATCAACTCAATTATCGGAAACGATAAGGACTATGCATTTGAGGACAGTGAGTCCTTCGCAGAGCATGGTTTCTCAAAGAAAGAATTTGATGACAACGAAGAGCTTGTTGACATAGAAGAGGAAGAGTCTCCTGAGACAGCGGATGACGATATTTTTGCTGATGAAGTTCTTGATGACGAAGAATAATTAGAAGGGAGTGCCAAAATGCCAGAAACAAATAATATAGAAAATAATCAGGCAATGCAGTTTGATGCGATTCAGATTGGATTAGCATCTCCTGAAAAGATCAGAGAGTGGTCACATGGCGAGGTTAAAAAGCCTGAGACTATTAACTATAGAACATTAAAGCCTGAAAAAGACGGTCTTTTCTGCGAGAAGATTTTCGGACCAACGAAGGACTGGGAGTGTCATTGTGGTAAATACAAGAAGATACGTTATAAGGGTGTTGTCTGCGACCGATGTGGCGTAGAAATCACAAAGTCAAGCGTTCGTAGAGAGCGTATGGGACACATCGAGCTTGCTGCTCCTGTATCTCATATCTGGTATTTCAAGGGTATCCCATCACGTATGGGACTCATCCTTGACTTATCTCCACGTGTACTTGAGAGAGTACTGTATTTTGCTTCATATATTGTACTTGACCCGGGCGAGACAAAGCTTGCATACAAGCAGATTCTGAACGAGTCAGAGTACCAGGAGGCATGTGATACTTATGGCCGCTCAGCATTCCGTGTAGGAATGGGTGCTGAGTCTATCCATGAGCTTTTAGCCGCAATCGATCTCGAGAAGGATTCGGCAGAGCTTAAGGCAGAGCTTGAGAATGCTACAGGCCAGAAGCGTGCACGTATCATCAAGAGACTTGAGGTTGTAGAGGCTTTCCGTGAGTCAGGCAACAAGCCTGAGTGGATGATTATGACAGTTATTCCTGTTATTCCACCGGATCTTCGTCCGATGGTTCAGCTCGATGGAGGACGTTTTGCAACAAGTGATCTTAACGACCTTTACAGACGAATCATCAACCGTAACAACCGTCTTAGAAGACTTCTTGATCTTGGAGCACCGGATATCATCGTTCGTAATGAGAAACGTATGCTTCAGGAGGCTGTCGATGCACTTATCGACAACGGCCGTCGTGGACGTCCTGTTACAGGTCCTGGAAACAGAGCGCTTAAGTCTCTGTCAGACATGCTCAAGGGAAAGGGAGGACGTTTCCGTCAGAACCTTCTCGGAAAGCGAGTTGACTACTCAGGCCGTTCGGTTATCTGCGTAGAGCCAAAGCTTAAGATTTATCAGTGTGGTCTGCCAAAGGAGATGGCTATCGAGCTTTTCAAGCCATTCGTTATGAAGGAGCTTGCCGCTAACGGAACCGCACACAACATAAAGAGTGCAAAGAAGATGGTTGAGAGACTTCAACCGGAGGTATGGGATGTCCTTGAGGATGTCATCAAAGAGCATCCGGTTATGCTTAACCGAGCTCCTACACTCCACAGACTTGGAATCCAGGCCTTCGAGCCAATCCTTGTAGAGGGTAAGGCTATCAAGCTTCATCCACTCGTATGTACAGCGTTCAACGCCGACTTCGATGGAGACCAGATGGCTGTACATCTTCCACTGACTGCTGAGGCACAGGCTGAGTGCAGATTCATGCTTCTGTCACCTAACAACCTGCTTAAGCCTTCCGATGGTGGACTTGTAGCCGTTCCTTCACAGGATATGATCCTTGGAGTTTACTACCTCACAATGAGAAAACTCGCTGATTACAAGGATGATCCAAAGATGGTTGCACAGGTGTCATCAGACACTGTATACAATGATATTGATGAGCTTAGAAAGCTTACAACTCCTGACGACAAGACAGGAAAGGCTGAGCTTGGCTTATATGATCTCATCTGGTTTGAGGATGTCACAGACGGAAACCGTCGTGTGCTTTGCAGACCTATAGATCTTCTCGGCCGTTACTATGGAAGTGTTAACCTTGCAATGCTCGCTTACGAGAACAAGGAGATTACACTTCACCAGAATATCTTTGTACACCGTACAGTAAAGCTTGCTGACGGAACAGAGGTTTCAGGCTTTACAGAGACAACAGTAGGACTTTTGATATTCAATGAGAACATTCCTCAGGATCTTGGTTTTGTAGACAGATCAAATGCAGAGAATGCACTCAAGTTTGAGGTTGAGTTCCATGTTGGTAAGAAACAGATCAAGCAGATCCTTGAGAAGGTTATCAACACACACGGAGCTACAACAACAGCAGAGGTTCTTGACAATGTCAAGGCTATGGGATACAAGTATTCAACCCAGGCTGCCATGACAGTTTCAATTTCAGATATGACAGTGCCACCACAGAAGCCACAGATGATCGCTGATGCACAGGACACTGTAGATAAGATTACAAGACAGTACAAGCGTGGACTTATCACTGATGAGGAGCGTTACAAAGAGGTTATCGAGACATGGAAGGATACAGATGATGCCCTTACAAAGGCTCTTCTTACAGGTCTTGATAAGTACAACAACATCTTCATGATGGCGGATTCCGGAGCCCGTGGATCTGATAAGCAGATCAAACAGCTTGCAGGTATGCGAGGACTCATGGCTGATACAACAGGTCGTACAATCGAGCTTCCTATCAAGTCATGCTTCCGTGAGGGTCTTGACGTACTCGAGTACTTCATGTCAGCACATGGAGCTCGTAAGGGACTTTCAGATACAGCACTTCGTACAGCCGATTCAGGATACCTTACAAGACGTCTCGTAGATGTTTCACAGCATATGATCGTTCGTGAGTCAGACTGCTGTGCAGGCACAGGACGTGAGATTCCGGGAATGGTTGTAAAGGCATTCATGGAGGGTCGAGAGGAAATCGAGAGCCTTCAGGAGAGAATTACAGGTCGTTTCTCTTGCAACACAATCTGCGATAAGGATGGCAATGTAATCGTTAAGGCCAACCATATGATTACACCAAAGCGTGCAGCAAAGGTTATGGCAGAGGGCGTTGATGAGAACGGAAATCCAATCACACAGGTTAAGATCCGTACAGTGCTTACATGTCGTTCACACATGGGAGTATGTGCTAAGTGTTACGGTTCAAACCTTGCAACAGGCCAGGCAGTACAGGTCGGTGAAGCAATTGGTATCATCGCAGCACAGTCAATTGGTGAGCCTGGTACACAGCTTACCATGAGAACCTTCCATACAGGTGGTGTTGCCGGTGGAGATATCACACAGGGTCTTCCTCGAGTAGAGGAGATTTTTGAGGCACGTAAGCCTAAGGGACTCGCTATTATCACAGAGTTCGGTGGCATTGCCACAATCAAGGATACAAAGAAGAAGCGTGAGGTTATCGTTACAAACAACGAGACAGGCGAGACAAAGGCTTACCTCATTCCTTACGGTTCGCGTATCAAGGTTGTAGACGGACAGGAGCTTGAGGCGGGCGATGAGCTGACAGAGGGTTCTGTAAATCCACACGATATCCTTAAGATCAAGGGTGTTCGTGCGGTTCAGGATTACATGCTCCGCGAGGTACAGCGTGTTTACCGTTTACAGGGTGTTGAGATCAACGACAAGCATGTCGAGGTTATCGTTCGTCAGTGCTTACAGAAGATCCGCGTAGAGGAGCCGGGAGATTCAGATTTACTTCCGGGCAGCATGGTTGATTCCCTTGACTTCTTAGAGCTCAACGAGAAGCTTGAGGAAGAGGGCAAGGAGCTTGCAGTTGGTTCACAGGTATTACTTGGAATCACAAAGGCATCTCTTGCAACCAACTCATTCCTGTCAGCAGCTTCATTCCAGGAGACCACAAAGGTTCTTACTGAGGCTGCAATCAAGGGCAAGGTTGATCCACTTATCGGTATGAAGGAGAACGTAATTATCGGTAAGCTCATCCCGGCAGGAACAGGTATGAAGATTTATCGTAATATCAAGCTTGACAGCGATGTAAACGATGATGATACACTTGATTTTGATGATGATGATTTTGCGGATTTCGCAGAGGAAGAGGCAGTCGGAATCATTGATACAGATGCTGAATCAGTTGATGTAGAATAATTACTGATGTTTGTACTTAAGCTACAGAAGCTGTTACAAACCAAAAACAAAGAAGTCCGGGAAACCGGGCTTCTTTAGTTTATATCACGGAAAATGCCTTGTAAAAGATGTTTTTATGCCTTAAAAATTGGGCTTGACAAAACAGACAAGGATTTGTATAATATTTTAGCATGCATAAGATTGCACTGCTTAAAATAAAACAGGAGGTGAAAATAATGCCAACATTTAACCAGTTAGTAAGAAAAGGACGTCAGACATCTGT
>ERZ1026852.263-NODE-263-length-35931-cov-47.194169_pt1 | contig 35931 bp, 37 predicted proteins | sample MGYA00380156_ERZ1026852 | MGnify/ENA primary metagenome ERZ1026852 (study PRJEB33269, sample SAMEA4719792) | human gut metagenome | biome: human-associated habitat; feature: organic feature; material: feces | place: Cameroon | collected 2013-10 ...
CCCCGCTATTCTTGTTGTTAGGCTTGGAATTTGAGAGGTTTTTCAGTGCCCTCCAAGCAGCATCCCTTTTTTGTATACACCAAATTCAATTTACAATTACAATCTTGTATTTATCAGCTTAAGCTGAATGATGAAGATTTTTATTTGTTGTTTATCATACTCAAGAAATACTTGTGTATTTCCAAACTATCGTTGAGCTCAGGATGGAAGGCTGTTACAAGTTGATTGCCCTGACGAGCAGCAACAATTTTGCCCTCTACTTCTGCCAACACTTCAGCATCGCCCCATACCTCTTTAATATAAGGTGCACGAATAAAGGTCATAGGGATGTTGCCTTCTATACCCTTCATCGGAGCCTCGATATAGAAACTACCGAGCTGACGACCATAGGCATTGCGCAAGGCGGTGATATCCATAGTGGCAATACGATGGCTTGGTTCGCCCTCGATATTTTTGGCAAGGAGTATCAAGCCTGCACAAGTACCATAAACAGGAAGTCCTGCGACAATGGCATCCTTAACTGGTTGCATCAAACCAAGCTCGTTGAGAAGTTTAACCTGTGTGGTGCTCTCACCACCTGGGATAATAAGACCATCCTTTGGCTGATCCCAATCCTTAAGTTGGCGAATCTCAAAACTTTCTACACCAAGCTGTTCCAACTTCTGACGATGCTCAGCGAAAGCACCTTGCAATGCTAATACAGCTATTCTCATTATTTTCCTCTTTCTGCCATAAGGAGTGCAATCTCCTGCTCGTTGATACCAACCATTGCCTCACCGAGGTCTTCGCTAAGTTCTGCCAACATCTTAGGGTCGTTGTAGTTGGTAACAGCCTTTACGATAGCCTGAGCACGCTTAGCAGGATTGCCCGACTTGAAGATACCAGAACCTACGAACACACCCTCTGCACCAAGCTGCATCATCAAAGCAGCATCGGCAGGAGTAGCAACACCACCAGCGGCGAAGTTTACAACTGGCAACTTGCCATTCTCATGCACATACTTAACCAACTCGTAAGGAGCCTGCAACTGCTTAGCAGCCTCGAAGAGTTCGTCTTCGCTCATAGAAACCAATCGACGAATTTCGCTCTGCATCATGCGCATGTGGGTAACAGCCTGAACAACATCGCCTGTACCTGGTTCTCCCTTAGTACGAATCATTGTTGCACCCTCGGCAATACGACGGAGAGCCTCACCAAGATTCTTTGCTCCACAAACAAAAGGAACATCAAACTTAGTTTTATCGATATGGTAAACATTATCAGCAGGTGAGAGAACTTCGCTCTCATCGATATAATCGATTTCGATAGCCTGAAGAATCTGAGCCTCTGCAAAATGGCCGATACGGCACTTAGCCATAACAGGGATAGAAACAGACTCCTGGATGCCCTTGATCATCTTTGGGTCGCTCATACGAGAAACACCACCTGCAGCACGAATGTCGGCAGGAATACGCTCCAAAGCCATAACTGCACATGCACCGGCAGCCTCTGCGATACGAGCCTGCTCTGGAGTTGTAACGTCCATGATAACACCACCCTTGAGCATCTGAGCCAAGTTGCGGTTCAATTCTTGTCTATTTTCTGTCATTGTTCTAATTATATTAAAGTTTTGTTTTACTTAATTCGTTATTCAGTATTGCATAAAGCTAAAAACAGGTACACAAAACACCTGCCTTAGCAATACGGGAGCAAAGATAAAACAAAAAGAACGCCGACAATAATTCTGTTCGCAAATTGACAACAATATAATCAATTTGAACAAATGGCAATTACTGCAAGATTACCAATTCCATCAATTGGCAATTAGCTATTCTTGCGGAACTGCATAGGAGTGCACCCCATCGACTTCTTAAAGAACTTATTGAAATGCGACTGCGACGAGAACCCATACTCGAAGGCTATTTCCTGTATGGATTTTGTGGTAGAAAGTAGCTGCTGACGAATGGCAGCAATAAGGTAGTCGTCGATGATTTGCTTCGGCGACTTATTGGCTATCTTCTTACACACCTGTGCAAGATAGCGTGGAGAAACATTCAGCACGTCAGCATAGTATGCCACATCACTATTGGTGAAGAAATGCTTTTCCACATTATTAATAAAATCAGAATATAATTCCGACGAACGGTCATAGAGTCCATCGAGCATAGGTTTACGACTATTTACATAAGCCTTTGCACTCTCCAAAGCCTCGTCGATAGGTTTGTCTTGCGACAGATAATAAGCTATGGCGCTGGAGTAAGCATTGTTCTGACCATGGTGGGCCATTCGTTGCTCAACAACAATAGTACAAAGAGGAAGCAAGCGACGACGAATTTCGTTGACTACATTATCGCCAACAAGCTTCTCGCCCTTACTCGAAACGAATATTGGGTCGTAGACCACATAGCGTGGCTTATAGCGTTGGAGCACATCGACAATAACATCGATTACAGCCACAGAGCGCAACAATCCAATCTTGATAACAGCAGGCTGAACGTCGTTGACGATAGCTTCTATCTGTCCAGCAACTATCTCGGCTGGCAGATCATAGAATTTCTGAATACCAAGGGTGTTCTGCATGGTGATAGAGGTGATTGCCGAAACTGCACACCCACCCAAAGCAGAGATGGTATTGATATCTGCTTGAACACCGGACCCGCCTGTAGAGTCGGATCCGGTGATAGTCAGTATAGCATTTATGTTACGCACTTTTATATAAAATACTAAGTGTGAGAGATTATTGCACCACCTTAAATCTTATGCGGAACGAATGAGTCTGCTCATCCCAGTTGGTGCCAAGGAGTTCGAATCGTCCTATCTGGCTTGTTGAACGAACATGCTTGCCTATGCAAGGACAAACGTCGAAGTCGCCAATGCGAACAAGACGAACTTGCTGTGAAGCATCCTCTGGCAAACGCGACTTGTCGATACCCTCTGGCAAGTTGTCCTTGTCTACAACCTCGAAGGTTACAGGTAGGTCGGCATCAATAAGTTGTTGCATCTGCTGTTCAATAGACTTTTCCTCTTGACGAGTAGGCTTATGGTCGAGGATGTAGCTTATCTTGCTCTTCTTGCGCTCCACATGTGCATTGCGCGAACGTTCGCAACCAAACATTCTTACCATCACCTGGTTCAACAGGTGCTCGGCTGTATGAGCTGGAGGGAATTCTTCCTTGTTGTGCTCATTAAACAGATAATCTGCAGTCTCCTTCATTATGCTGAATTTAAAGATTCGTGCGCTGTAAGGTCTAACATCGGCAGGGAACATGCCATCCTTCTGCAATGTAATAGTCTGCTGTTCGCCTGTAAGCAGGTCTACAGCCTCTACTGTTGTTTCAGGTATATTCAAGAAATTGAAAGCATGCTCAGGAATCATAACCTTAAGATTCATCCTGTCGGCAGAGAAGTTTGTTACCACCATCAACACCTCGTTGGCAGCCTTACGCAAGAAGGCGTAGTTAACACGAGGATTGAAATGCTGAGAAGCTGGGTTCACATACATAAGGTCGAAGAATTCGCCATCGTATACAGCCTTCTCCCTATTAGCGATGCGCAATATCTGCTGATACTGCACAGCCAACGCCTTAGCATCTTTGGAGATATGGCGACGGTCGAAATAACCATTGCGCAAAGTGTCGAGCGACCAATAGTCGAATATCGTTGTGCGTCCATCCCTACCAGAGAATCCTTCGGCATCCATGCCCTTTTCGCCAAACTCCTGTCCGGCATAGAGCATGAAAGGATTACGCATAAGCAAAGCACTTACCACAACTCCAGGAATAGCCTTCTTGGCATCGCCACAGAAGAAGTCGGAAGCTATACGCTGCTCATCGTGGTTCTCAAGGAAATAGAGCATGTGCTGAGCAATGTCGCCAACAGTTTGCCATTGATATGTAATAGCAGAAGCTGGACGACGACCGCAGATTACATCGCGTATGCAATCATACATTCCCACCTTGTCGTAGAGATAGTCGAAACCAGAATCTACGAAGGTATGATATTGGTTGCCGTCATAAACTTCGCCTATGAAGTCGATCTGTGGGTAGCGATTCTTAACGACGGTAGTGGCATAACGCCAAAATGATGAAGGCACCATTTCTGCCATGTCGCAACGGAAACCATCTACACCCTTTGAAGCCCAGAAGAGCAAGATGTCGGTCATCTTAGCCCATGTGTTTGGGATAGGGTCGAAATGATAGCTACGACCACGACCATTGCAATAGTCTACACCATAATTGAGTTTCACAGTCTCATACCAGTCATTGTCGCTAGGACGGTTGTCGAAGCGGTCATTGCCTGTAGCCTTAGCAGGATTTTCTATATAGTCAGCCTCTTTATCTTCACGATTACGATAAGCGCTAACTCCCGACAAATCAAGTTGATAGTCGGAATAATAGAAGTTATTCTGCGGTGAGAAATTCATCCCTTGATTGTCGTCTTCGCCAAGATCTTTAACTCCAGAAGGCTTCTTTATAGAATGGTATTCGCGAGCCACATGGTTAGGAACAAAGTCGATAATCACCTTCATGCCTGCCTTATGCGTACGCTCCACCAAATGTTCAAACTCCTGCATACGCTCATCCACATTTTCTGCCAAGTCTGGGTCTATATCATAATAGTCAGCTATGGCGTATGGCGAACCAGCCACACCCTTTACAACGAGAGGGTTCTGGCGAGGAATGCCGTAAGTGGAATAATCAGTTTGAGTGGCATGGCGGATAACGCCAGTGTACCATACATGAGTGATACCCATGTCATGGATATGGCGCAATACGGTAGCATCGAAGTCGTTCAACTTTCCAACTCCATTCTCAGCAACCGAACCAGCCACCTTGCGAGTGGTGTTGCGGTTGCCGAAAAGGCGGGTGAATATCTGATAGATTACTATCTTCTTATCCATAACTATGAAGGGTAGTCAAAAAAATTACAAGTAACTTTATTGCCCTTCTTCTATTACTGGATACCAGCTACTTTGACGTTCTTGTCGATACGGCCAATCATACCCTGAAGAGCCTTACCAGGACCACACTCTGTGAAGTCGTCAGCACCGTCAGCAATCATATTCTGAACGCTTGATGTCCAGCGTACAGAGCTTGTGAGCTGAGCAATGAGGTTTGCCTTGATTTCTTCTGCGTCAGTATGTGGCTTACCGTCAACATTCTGATATACAGGACACTTAGGAGCTGAGAATACAGTCTGCTCGATAGCTGCCTGAAGCTCATCCTTAGCTGGCTGCATGAGTGGAGAGTGGAAAGCACCACCAACCTTCAAAGGCAATGCACGCTTAGCGCCAGCAGCCTTCAAAGCCTCACAAGCCTTGTTGATTGCATCTACAGTACCCGAAATAACGAGCTGACCAGGACAGTTGTAGTTAGCTGCAACAACAACCTCGCCCTCAGCAGAAATCTGAGAGCAAACCTCCTCAACCTTCTCGTCTGGCAAACCGATGATGGCAGCCATAAGTCCAGGATTAGCCTCGCAAGCCTTCTGCATAGCGTTAGCACGTGCAGCAACAAGCTTAACACCATCCTCGAAGCTAATAGCACCAGCAGCAACAAGTGCAGAGAACTCACCAAGTGAGTGACCAGCAACCATAGCTGGAGCAAACTCGTCGCCAAGGCAGATAGCGGTGATTACACTATGAAGGAACACAGCAGGCTGTGTAACGTTGGTCTGCTTGAGCTGCTCGTCAGTACCAGCAAACATAATATCGGTAATCTTGAAACCAAGTATTTCGTCGGCCTTATCAAAAAGAGCCTTTGCTGTAGCGTTGTTGTCGTAGAGCTCTTTGCCCATACCAACAAACTGTGAACCCTGTCCAGGGAATACAAATGCTTTCATAAAAATAAGTAGATTATTATTAATATAAAAAAGTATGCTAAAAGGTGAAAACATACAGTATCAACACCAAAATAGCATTAAAATAAAACTAAAAACCCCGAAACATTCCACGAAGAATGAATCGGGATTATGGATTGTTGCTTTACAGTACTAAATTATTCAGCTGCTGGAGCCTCTTCCTCAGCCTCTACAACAGGAGCTGCAACAGGAGCCTCGGCTGGAGCTGCAACAGGTGCATCAGATACAACCTTTACAGGAACCTTAACCTCAACCTCCTTGTGGAAGTGAACGGTAGCCTCGTAGTCGCCTACCTTCTTAGCATCACGCATTGTGATGATCTTGCGGTCAACCTCGATACCCTTCTTAGCGAGTTCCTCTGCTACAGTAGCAGCGTTTACAGAACCGTAGAGAGCACCAGTAGCGCTAACCTTGGCAGCGATTTCGAGTGAAAGACCCTCAAAAGCCTGAGCTTTCTTCTCAGCCTCAGCCTTAAGAGCTGCAAGCTTAGCAGCCTGCTGCTTAAGATCCTCAGCCAACTGCTTCTTAGCAGAAGGAGAAGCGATAACGCCCTTGCCCTGTGGGATAAGATAGTTACGGCCGTAGCCGCTCTTTACATTTACGATGTCGTTCTTGTAGCCAAGACCGATGATATCTTCTCTAAGTATGATTTCCATTATTGTCTCCTCCTTAAATTATTTCATCAAATCGGTTACGAAAGGAAGCAATGCAATCTGACGAGCACGCTTAACAGCCTGTGCTACGCGACGCTGATACTTGAGTGAAGTACCGGTGATACGACGAGGAAGGATTTTGCCCTGCTCGTTGAGGAACTTCTTCAAGAACTCTGGATCCTTGTAGTCAATATACTTGATACCGCTCTTCTTGAAACGGCAATACTTCTTCTTCTTTGTATCGATAGAAGGAGCAGTCAAATAACGGATTTCTGAATTGTTCTGTTCTGCCATGGTTTAAGCCTCCTCTTTTTTAGCAAGTTTAGCACGACGCTTCTCAGCATACTGAGCAGCATACTTGTCGAGCTTAACAGTCATAAAACGAATAACTTTCTCGTCGCGGCGGAAGCCAGTCTCGAGAGAGTTTACAACTGATGGCTCAGCCTTGAATTCAACCAAGCAGTAGAAGCCTGTTGATTTCTTGTCGATAGCATAAGCCATCTTCTTAAGTCCCCAGGTCTCCTCGTTCAAAATTTCAGCACCCTTATCGGTGAGAAGATTCTTGAATTTAGCGACCGTTTCCTTCATCTGTTCATCAGACAAAACGGGAGTCAAAATGAAAACGGTTTCGTATTGATTCATAATCAATTAAATAATAATTAAATGTTATTTTTGCAAAATGCGGTGCAAAGGTACTATTTTTTATTGTAATATCAACCACCATCATCATCCCACACCCTAACATTTAACAGCTTTTAATATATTTCTTACCTTCTCCACCTTCTTTTTCTTCTATTACCCAATTATTTTTCATAATTTTGCAGCGCAATAGCATTCTAACAACAATACATACAACATGAAATACAGCATCAAAGCAAAGCAGTGGATAAAGCCACGCCTAAAGAAAATTTGTTTAGGCATGGTATATGTAGGAGCATTGACAGCATTGATATTTAATCAGACCGGGCTATTCGATTTGCGCAGCAACCTACTATCCAGTCTGCCCACCTTATTTATAATAGGTGGAGCCATAGGATACACCATAGCATGCAAGAAAGAAAGCAAATATTAGGGCTGAATATTTTGCAGTTTTGATATTTTGCATTAACTTTGCAAATACTTAGGGGTTGTGTCGATTCGATAGGGATACTCATCAAATAACATTGAAAACCGATGTTGCATCTTCTACCAATGGCGGGCCACAAAGGGTTTTCATATCCCGAGCTGCAAAGTCGGTGGATTACAAAGGAGAGGAGCACTCAAATCTTATAGATTCGGAGTTTTCATCACATCATCGCCACGACCCCTTTCTTTTTTTACATATATTATTCTTATATAAACCAACTTTTTTATTTCGTATCATGTTTTCTGGAATAGTAGAAGAAATGGCCACCGTTGTTGGCATTAAGAAGGAGCAGGAGAATATCGACTTCACATTGAAATGTTCGTTCACCAAGGAGTTGAAGATTGATCAGAGTGTGGCACACAATGGCGTATGCCTAACTGTTGTCGACATCAACGACGATTGCTATACTGTTACTGCTATGAAGGAAACTCTTGAGCGTTCAAATCTCGGTTTGCTTAAGGTAGGCGACCATGTGAATGTGGAGCGCTCTATGATGATGAACGGCAGATTGGATGGTCACATCGTTCAGGGTCATGTTGACCAAACAGCCACATGCGTAGACATGAAAGATGCTGATGGTTCTACATACTTCACCTTCGAATACAAGGCAGATCGCGAAATGGCTCGCCGTGGATATTTTACTGTCGACAAGGGTTCTGTAACAGTAAATGGTGTTTCGCTAACGGTATGCAACCCTACCAGCAACACATTCACCGTGGCTATCATCCCTTACACTCGCGAAAACACCAACTTCTGCGATATCCAAGTTGGAACAATCGTTAACATCGAGTTCGACATCCTCGGCAAATACATTGCTCGTATGCAGCAATTATAATAAACTATATATACCCCAAGCACCATAATCTTACTCAAATAAGGTTATGGTGTTTTATTTTATCAATAACACAACCATCTAAATTTATACAACTATGATTATAGAAGAGATTATCAAGTATAATGAGCAATTCGTAGCAAACAAAGGCTACGAAAAGTATCTAACAAGCAAATACCCTGACAAGAAACTTGCCATCCTTTCGTGCATGGACACTCGTCTGACAGAACTTCTGCCTGCTGCCTTAGGACTAAAGAATGGCGATGCCAAGCTTATCAAGAATGCAGGTGGTCTCGTTATCAGTCCTTTTGATTCAGCCATGCGTAGCCTCCTTGTCGCAATCTACGAACTGGGCGTAGAGGAAATAATGGTCGTTGCCCACTCCAACTGTGGTGCCTGCCACATGAACGGACAGGATATGAAGAAGCTGATGCTAAAGCGTGGCATCCATCAGGATGTCATCGACACCATCGCACTATGCGGCATCGATCTCGATCATTGGCTCGAAGGATTCCACGACACAGAAGATTCTGTTAGAAACACCATCAATACCATACGCACCCATCCTCTCGTACCAAAGGATGTGAATCTACATGGCTACATCATCGACTCACAAACTGGTAAATTGACAGAAGTAAAATAAAATCAACGCCTTCTTGGCATGTTGCTAATAAAAATGTATATTTTCCCATGACATTTCCATAGAGTCCACTCTTGGCTCCATAGAAATTTCATGGGGATTATAATTATCACATAGCTAACCTTTGAATTATATTATATTTGACTGCAATCATATTGACATTTGATAGAAAGTAAAAAAACGTTTGATAGTAAGCAAAGATACATTTGATAGAAAGCACAGATTGCTCGAAGCATAGCTTCCAGGGCAGACGCATTAAATATTTTATTCGTTAACATCTGTATTGTACAGTTATAACTTATTGAATATTAACATTATATATTTACATATATGAAATATTTTTTGTATCTTTGTAAAGAAATAATTAACAATTAAAAGGTACAAAATGAGCATTATTAAGTTATCTAAACAAATAGCCGACCCACGAGTTGCGGGTCGAACTGTCCATAAAATGGAACATATCATTTACATTACAATCGCTGCGGTAATTGCAGGAGCTCAATCTTGGAACGAAATTGCAGAGTTTGGAAAAAGTAAATTAGACTTCTTCAAAAAGCGTTTGCAGGGGTTGGAGACTATTCCAAGCCATGACACCTTCAATCGTTTCTTTTCTATCTTTGATCCAAAAGGATTTGAAGAGATCTTCAGAAACTGGGTTAGAGAAATTGTAGGGGAAGTCAAAGGTGTTGTTGCCATTGATGGCAAGCTTATGCGTGGATCAAGCAAGTGTGATGCCGAGCACACTATTGGTCAAGCTGACTTCCGCACATGGATCGTATCTGCTTGGTCAGCAGACAACAGCATATCACTTGGGCAAGAGAAAGTCGGTGAAAAAACAAATGAAATCACGGTCGTTCCCAAGTTGCTTAGTGCTATAGACGTGTCAAATGCCATTGTGACAATAGATGCTATGGGATGCCAAACTTCTATAACAGAGAAAATCATAGAAGGCAAGGGGGACTATATTATCGCCTTGAAGGAAAATCAGAAGAAAAGTTACGAATTTGCTAAGGACATGATTTACGAGCATGAGTATAGAGGCAATTGTAATGTAGTGACAAAACATTATTCCTTTAATGAGGGACATGGTCGTCAGGAAGAAAGAACCTGCATTGTTGTAAGCTATGGGGACATAATGCAGAGAATGTTTAAGAACAGGTTTGTTGGGTTAAGGTCTGTTGTCGGGATTACCTCAAGAAGATCTGTTGCGACATCTGGTGAAACATCTGAGGAAACAAGATACTATATAACTTCCTTAAGTAATGAAGACCCCGAAAAGATCGCAAGCGCCATTAGGCAACATTGGTCCATAGAAAACAACTTGCATTGGCAATTGGACATTACTTTCAGAGAAGACGACAGTAAAAAAGTCAAAAATGCAGCAAGGAACTTCTCTACCATAAGCAAAATGGCCCTCTCCATCTTGAAAAATGACAAGACGACCAAGGGAAGTCTCAACCTGAAAAGATTGAAGGCAGGCTGGGATGAAGAGTACCTGTCAAAACTTTTGAAGGGCAGCGCAATTTAATGCGTCTGCCCTGTATATAGATAAATATATGTCAAAGTTAATCTAATTTATAACCAAACAAGCATTTTGGTACGAAATTTAATAAACAGACAATATTTTTCTTTGCCTTATCATGTTTTTGCAGTATATTTGCAAAAAGTTTGGTAGATACGCGATGGTAAATCTAATTTAGTTTGATATATATAGGAATAAAAATCAATAGAGGCTAAGCCACGAGGTTTTATCTAATAAAATAACATTTGTATATTTCTATGAATATAAAAAGAAACTATAGAGAATGGCTAATTTTAATCATTTTCTCATTTTCCTCTTGTGTACCTATACTTCACACTAAAGAACTTGTCGTATTCAACAATTGTACGACAGACACTGTGTATATTGGTGTATCGTATTATGACGATATAGACAGTGTGTACGAACAGGCATATCCACACTATGATTTCACTGCAAACAATAGAGCTGATACAACAGGAATTTCTTTATGGGAAAGAATCAATTTCAACAGCAGCTGCTATATATTGCCAGATTCTGCTTATTCGATAAATGCGGATTTATTATTAAAAGATGCGGATACATTATATTTCTTTATGGTAAGAGTAAAGGATGCTAAGAGATACTCGTGGAAAACAATTCGCACGAAGTTTATATATCACAAATGGACTGCAAAAAGAAACAAAAACGGAAAATTTGTGAACGATGCATTGCTAAAATAGCTGGCGATTATATTGGTTCTTTTTATGGTTTAAGAATTGGATTTTCTATTGGAATAGGTATAGGTTCATCCGCACTACCACTTTGGATATAAACGGCTACCTATCTTCAAAATGTTTGAACTATAATTTAGTAGAGTAATGAAATTCAAAAATAAGAACAGACTGTATTTTTTTCTATTAATATTTGTGTTAAATTCTTGTATCATAGATTCGAAACCTTTAGGCTATAGTGTTAAGAATTGCTCAAAAGACACACTATTTATAGATTTAACAATCTCTGACACATTACCTGATGATATCTATTGGGGTACATATCCTGAGGACACGATATGTGTAGATGAAAATGACACAACAATATTATATATTCATGGAGAAAAGATAATATTACATAATTTTTATCGTGTACTACCTGATTCTACCTCTATAGGTGTATATCCCATAAACAAAGATACCTGTTACATATACATTATAAGAGAACAAACTCTCAAACGTCATACGTTTTAAAAGATATTCGAAAGAAAAAACTCTATAAACGTCGAGTAATAAGAAAAAAAGATTTCAATAGCCATTTGTTTGAATACAGATAAGCATACTTTTTTTATCAGCAGTAGAATGAATGGTATAAGCACCAGTTGGACGATAGCATTATAAAATATACAAAATGTTTTGTCTTTTCGCCCATTTGCTGTAACTTTTAATAACTTACGCGGCATTCGGAAATGCAAAAGAAAGCAATTTCTTTTGCCATTTCGCTCATTTGCAGTAACTTTGCACCAAGATTCACAAAACAAACAACAATAACAATTCGACATCTATGAAAGAATTAGCTCTTAAGTATGGATGCAACCCTAACCAAAAGCCATCAAGGATTTATATGGAAGAGGGTGAGCTTCCTATCGAGGTCATCAACGGTAGACCAGGATACATCAACTTCCTGGATGCGCTAAATAGTTGGCAACTTGTTAAGGAACTGAAAGCTGCTACAGGCATCCCTGCCGCTGCAAGTTTCAAACATGTTAGTCCTGCTGGTGCTGCTATAGGCTTGCCTCTTAGCGACACTCTAAAGAAAATCTATTTCGTTGACGACGTAAAGATAGAACTATCACCTTTGGCTTGTGCCTATGCAAGAGCAAGAGGTGCCGACCGTATGTGTTCATACGGAGATTTCGTTGCTCTTAGCGATGTTTGCGATGCTGCTACTGCAACTCTCATCAAGCGCGAGGTTAGCGACGGTGTTATTGCTCCTGGATATACCGACGAGGCGCTCGAAATATTGAAGGATAAGCGCAAGGGTACATACAACGTTATCAAGATTGACCCTAACTATGTGCCACAGCCTATAGAACACAAGCAGGTGTTCGGTATCACTTTCGAACAGGGACGCAACGAGATTAAGCTCGACGATCCTGCTTTGTTCGAGAATATCCCTACTCAGAACAAGACTTTCACCGACGAGGCTAAACGCGACCTTATCATCGCTCTCATCACATTGAAATATACTCAGAGCAACTCTGTATGCTACGTTAAGGACGGACAGGCTATCGGTATCGGTGCTGGTCAGCAGAGCCGTATCCACTGTACTCGCCTTGCTGGTCAGAAGGCTGACACATGGTGGTTGCGCCAATGTCCAAAGGTTATGAACCTTCCTTTCAAGCCAGGCATCCGTCGTGCTGATCGCGACAATACCATCGACGTTTACATCAGCGAGGAGCATGACGATGTATTGAGAGATGGCACATGGGAGATGTTCTTCACCGAAAAGCCAGAAGTTTTGACAATGGAGGAAAAGAAGGCTTGGATTGCTCAGAACACTAAGGTTGCTCTTGGTTCAGATGCTTTCTTCCCATTTGGCGACAACATCGAGCGTGCACACAAGAGTGGTGTTGAATATATAGCACAAGCAGGCGGTAGCATCCGTGACGATAATGTTATTGAGACTTGCGACAAGTATGGCATCGCAATGGCATTCACAGGTGTTAGATTGTTCCACCATTAATTCATAACATAACCCCCATTTATAGCATGTCAGACAATTTCACCGACATCTTAGAAGGTGGCATCGTCTTCAAGAAGAGTTCTTCTGGAAATAAGGAATCGGACAAAGTGAAGACTAAGGCCAAGAAAAAGAAATACATCACTGGTGCCCACGGCAGCGGTTCGGCTAAACAAAAGGCTAAATACCGCGAACAAAGAGCCAATCGCAAATCCCAAAGAAAATAACAGCTATTGTTAGACTAAGATAGACTAAGATAGACTAAGAAACACTTAGCCATATCTTAGTCTTTTCATTTACAACACAAAACCATGAATAGAAAATGTATTTACATAACAGAATATAAAGAAAATATCTTTTTCGAAGAAAACTGTATTTATATCATCAAGGGGGACATTTCATTCAATAATACTTCCATTTCATTGAAAAAGAACTGCATCTTAAGATTTGATGATGGAATTATAAGAAATGGTACACTTATAGGTTTACATACAATAATAGATGCACCTTCGTATATGCAGATTTTCGACAATATTAATATTATAGGGACATGGGGCAACATAGAAGCTTACGCAGAATGGTGGGGTGCAATAGGTGATGGCGATACAGATGACTGCTTAGCTCTTAATAAGGCTTTTCAATCTACATTTATAAAAATTCATCTCTTCAATAAGCATTACGCCGTATCTAGCTATGGGAATAATGCAGATTGCATTGCTTTATCCGTCATAAATAGTAAAATTATCGAAGGAGAGGTTTCCAATGAAATTGGAACTACTATTTTTACAAAAGGGAGCTTAACTTTTAATAATCTTTGTCAACTACAAAGTAATGGGATTACAATTAGCAATGTTCAATTTCAGGGAAATAATTTAGTCGAAACATTAATATATGCATCAGACAATTCTGGTAAGAAATTCATCAGCCATATTCAATTAATAAACGTTAGGGCTTTCAATTGTAATAAAACATGTATAAAGTTAGTCACTTTTTTGAGTACTCTCACGAATGTTTATGCAGGCTTCTCTAATATTGGAATAAGTATAACAGGAAACGAAGACACCCAAATAAGAGGTACTTCTACACTATTAAAGCAATGCTATGTATGTTATACAAAAAAAATAGCTTACGAAATTCGTCTAATGAGTTATTGTAAACTTATGCTTTGTTGTTCAGATTTCAACAACTCAAAATTTAACGACACAGAAAAGTATTACGTAAACGATGGATATTCATATTACATTTGGGGATCTGACACTATTTCTATAGACACATGCGGATGCGAAATGGCTTACAACTCTATATATATTGATTTAGGAAGATCCATAAAAATAAACAATTTCTCAGAGTGGTCTTCACTTGACAAAACAGCAAACAAACATATCACTGCAAACCAAATACTAATTAAAAACAGTTTTGGCTTATCTTTAGATGATTGTTTTATGGGAACTTATTTCTCCGCCGCAAAAACAATGACCATCAGCAACTCACAAAATATATCGTTAAATAGAATTCTTATGAGGAAACCTGATGGACACATGTCAGATACATTTCTCTCAGAAGATAATTGTTTCATAAATAATAGTAATGTTGAATTTTAATATTAAAAGTATGGAAAAGAAACTTTTTCTATTCATAATTGAATTATTATTCTGCTATACAGGAATTGCACAAAGTTATATGTATATATGTAGTAATAATGAATATAACAGATACAGAATAGACCAAATAGATAGTATCACTTTTAGATATCCAAATAGTTGCACTCAGACTGAACATATTCCAGACTTTCAAAATTGGCAAGGAAAGACCATCGTATGGTTAGGTACTTCAATACCATCAATGGGTTACCCTACTATCTGCGGGCAATACATAGGTGCAAAAGTCTATAATGAAGCTGAGGGTTCAAGTATGGCTCGTAGAGGAAACACTCATCATTCTGATGATCCACTTTCTGATGATTATTTGGGCGTAAAAGGACTTGCTTGGCAAAGTGTATTATATAGTCTCTCGTTGTCACAAAAAGACAAGCATTATATTATGGAGAATTGGACTGCAGCTCGCCGAAAGAACAATTTAATAAAAAACGGCTATAATGTTCAGCAGGTAAAAAACGTTAAAGGGTATGTCTCTATATTAGGAGGCTCATTTTTTGGTACAGAAACAGACCCAAATCAAGATGGAGATACAGGTGAACCTTCTGATATCATGGACAACAAATGGAAAACGCTCAGACAACGCAGTCTTCGTGACTCATGGGATTCTTCCTTTGACATAGAACCTGGATTTGGTTACATGGCAGGTAAATTACAAAAATATTTTACGAAAGAGAAATTTCCTGATTTATGGGTTTTCGACCATGGGCATAATGATGGTATAGAAAGTGATACAAAAAAAGAATTAACAGAAATTCCATACGATCCATACGATTGTTACTATTTTGCCGGAGCAATGAATTTTCTTATAAATAAGATTTTAGAATACAACCCACATGCAAGAATTGTTATTATAGGGCATTATACTAATCAAGAAGGAGGAACTAATCGCCCTGAATTGGTAACAAAAGGTCAAGAAGCTATTGCAAACTATTGGCAAATTCCTTTATATAAATTATGGAATGATCTTCCTTTCAGCCAAAGAATAGTAACAACAAATGCATATTGGGATAGCAATCATCTTTTTCACGATACAGGCTTCAACGGAAGCAATCATGTTGGAAAGAATTATAGCCACATAAATCAAAATCCACGTCAACTTACAGACGGGAAGTGGGTACACGACTTAACTATGAAACAGATTTGGCTTTGGGACGATTTACATCCAACTTCAGAAGAAGCGAAGGAATTATATGCAGAAACCATTGCAAGATGGTTTGTAGAACAACCCTACAACTCATTTTTGAGCAAACGAAAATAGGAATGTTATTTTTTTAAATAATAAATTATAGTCAAATGCTACATAAAAAGCAATTAATCTTTATGCTGCATTTGACTATTTTAACTTCTATACTATATCATCAAGTTTTTAGCGACTCTTTTACTTCCTTATACCTCCACTCTTTGTCAACGTTATGGTGGCATCATGGAGTTTGCGGTTGCCATGGTCGAACATCAAGGCTGGATTGAAGCGAGTGCCACGGAACTTTGTTTCAAAATGTAGGTGTTCTGTAGTTGCACGACCTGTGCGACCAGTAAGTCCTATCACCTGCCCTGCTTTCACTTTATCGCCTGCCTTGACGAGATTCTTCGACTGATGGCTATACAATGTCTCAAAACCATAGGCATGCTTTATGCGTATGCAATTGCCATAGCCAGCAAAAGGACCAGAGGATATCACTACGCCATCGAAAGCTGCAAGTATCTCGTCATTTGGCTTTGTCTTTAGGTCTACTCCCGAATGACCTCGTCTGCCTCCGTAAGGACTGATAACCTTTGCTCCTGGTAGAGGATAAGACCAATGTTTCTTTTCTATCTTTCTAAGGTCGAGCTTGAATGTAGTATTCTTCTTAAATGGGTCGTCATCAAGATTTGCCATCAGCCTCTTCGACTTTTCGTCGGCAACAACGCTAATGTTAATTCCTCCGCTAACTTTCTTGCATTGCACCATCTGCTTTCTCAGCTTATGGCTCGACAAAGAGATAATGGTTTCTGGATTAATCTTCGAACCATTTATCATGATGTTGAAGTCAAGGAATTCTCTATTGGAATCTCCACCCACAATAGCGATAGTATGTCCTGCCTTTACTTCCTGCCCAACTTTCACAAGATTCTGCGCATTATGAGCATAAACGGTCTCAAGACCATTATGATGGCGAACAACAATCACATTGCCATGACCAGAGATATAGGTAGACAAACGAACGGTTCCGTCAAACATAGCTTTCACAGCATCGCCCTTCTTGGTTTCAATCTCAAGGTCGTTGCCTTTCAATATAGCTTTACCTACTGGCAATGGGAACGAATATTCTTTATCTGGAAGTTGAGTAAAATCAATGTTTATGATATTACTCTTGGCAAAGAGACCTGGTGTTGGCACACTTATCTGCTGCTGTTCGGCGGCAGTAAATTTCTCACTTGTGGCAGACATTATCGTCAGCGACATCATCAATGCCACAACATAAATAGTTAGCTTAGATAGATTCTTTTTAATCATTTGGTTTCCTCCATAATTATTGCTGTATATATTCTGCCCGAGTTAATGCCTTGACGACGGGCAGAGAAAAAATCGTTAGAAGTATAGGTATCAATTCCTGATACCATTATGTTTTCTGCAGGTATTCCTGCTGCAACCAAGTCTCTGCGGTTGCACTCTGGTAAATCGATATGCCATTTACCCATTTGCTTCGCTATGCCATTCATATCGAAGCCTGCAGAGGCAAACTGGTCGTAGACTTCCTGTCCTACCTCAAAGCTCTCTAATGATATGCCTGGACCTATCACTGCCTTCAACTTCTCGGCATTAGAATGATAGGTTGTTTGCATCTCAGCTACTGCCTTCGAAGCTATGCGCTTTACAGTTCCACGCCAGCCGGCATGTATAGCGCAGGCAGCATGATGCTCAGGATCGTATATTATAATAGGTATGCAGTCGGCAGTAGAAACGCCTATGCATACACCACTCATCGATGTGAATATACCATCCACTCCTTCTATCACCTTAGCTCTCTCTTCCTCAGACAATGCCATAAAGTCGGGAGCTATGATGCAGAAGTCTGCTCCATGCACCTGATGTGGCAACAATATCTTTGTTGGCTCTATGCCTAATGTCCCGGCAAGTGATGCTTTATTGGCTGCGATATTCTCTTGCGAATCGCCACAATAGCTATTGATATTAAAGCTGCAATATGCGCCCTCGCCTACTCCACCATGACGCATGGTAGAGAAAGCACGCACACCTGGGGCTATATCGTATGATAGAAGCTGTGGACTATTCTTCATCATACTCATATTCAAAGTCGTCGAGGTCATCAACATCCTCAACGTCGTCTTCGTCTATATATTCAATATCTTCGTCTTCGCCTTCTTGAGCAAGCTCCATAGCAAAGCGCGACATGTCTTTATCCCTATGCACAAGGGTATCCTCGGCTGTGATATCTTGCAACTTATTGCTCTCGCTATTGAGTTCTTTCCATAGCACATCCTTCAAATCTGAGAGTCCGTAGCCTGTTACTGAAGAGATGAATACTACTGGCAAATCTTCTGGAAGATGCTCACGGAGCATATCCATCAATTCCTCGTCCAAGAGGTCGCTCTTGGTAACTGCCAACACTCTGTGCTTGCTGAGCATTTCAGGATTAAACTGCTCAAGCTCATTCAATAACACTTCATACTCGCGCTTAATATCGTCGGTATCGCCAGGAACCATAAAGAGCAACAACGAGTTGCGCTCAATATGACGCAAGAAGCGAAGTCCTAAACCTTTACCCTCGCTGGCTCCCTCGATGATACCAGGGATATCAGCCATCACAAACGACTTATGGTCTCTATATTCTACGATTCCAAGACTTGGCTCAAGGGTTGTAAAAGGATAGTTGGCAATCTTCGGACGTGCACTCGACAAGGCGGAAAGCAATGTAGACTTTCCTGCATTAGGGAATCCTACCAAACCAACATCGGCAAGCAACTTCAACTCCATTATCACCGTACGCTCCTGCATAGGCTCGCCTGGCTGTGCAAAACGTGGAGCCTGATTGGTAGCAGTACGGAATTGGAAATTACCCAAACCGCCTCGTCCACCTTTCAATAGCATCACTTCCTGACCATCGTAGGTTACATCGCAGATATATTTTCCGGTCTCAGCATCATATACAACTGTTCCGCATGGCACATCGATATACATATCCTTACCGTCTGTACCATGACACTTGTCGCGTCCTCCGTTGCCTCCATGTTCAGCAAACACGTGGCGCTGATATTTCAGGTGCAACAAGGTCCAATAGTTATGATTGCCACGAAGGATAATGCTTCCGCCGCGACCGCCGTCACCACCATCAGGACCACCATTAGGATTGTATTTCACATGCCTAAGGTGCATAGAGCCCTTACCGCCCTTTCCTGAGCGGCAATATATCTTTACATAGTCTACGAAATTGGAATCTGCCATTTAAGTGAAGAATTAAAAGTGAAGAAGAAAAAAGCGAAGAGTGAAGAGTGAAGAGTGAAGAATCATATAGCCTTAATGGTATTGGATTCTTCGTTCTTCACTCTTCACTCTTCCCTAAATTATTCGGCAATGCCGTCGATAACCTTGCAGATGTCTGCAAAGATTACCTCAAGCTGACCATCACCCTTTACGTGGTGATGCAAGCCTTCGCCATCATACCAACCGATGAGAGGAGCTGTCTGGTTGTGATAAACGCCAAGACGCTTCTTGATTGTCTCCTCGTTATCATCTGAACGACCGCTCTCGATACCACGCTTGATAAGACGCTCCATCAAAACATTCTCTGGAACATCCAATTCTATCATAGCTGCAATCTTATGACCACGCTCTGCGAGCATTTTCTTCAAAGCCTCAGCTTGTGGGATAGTACGTGGGAAACCATCAAAGATTACGCCCTTGTGCTCCTTGCCAAAGCTGTCGTAAACACTTGCAAGGATATCTATCATGAGCTCATCAGGAATAAGCTGACCGTTGTCAATATATCCCTTGGCTGTCTTGCCGAGTTCTGTACCATTCTTGATTTCTGCGCGAAGCACGTCACCTGTAGAAATATGACCGAAACCATACTTCTTAATCATCAGATCGCTCTGAGTACCCTTTCCTGAACCTGGGGCACCGAAAATAACAATGTTCTTCATTTTTACTTTTTTGACTAAATCTATTGTGTTGTCTATATTATTCTACGATTGTATAAATCTCCTTCAGGTTTCTGCCCTGCTGGTCGTAATCAAGACCATAGCCAACGATGAAGTCGTTAGGAATCTCCATTGCTGCATACTCGATGTTCAATGGCACCTGTAGCTTACCTGGCTTAAGGAGCAGGGTGCAGATATGTATAGACTCAGGGTTGCGTGTTCCCAACTGCTCTACCATACGCTTCATAGTGAAACCTGTATCTACGATATCTTCCAAAATAACAACAGTACGTCCTGCTATGTCTTCGTTCAAGCCAATAACTTCTTTTATCTTACCTGTCGAGGTGGTACCTTGATAAGAAGCAAGCTTCACAAAAGAGATTTCACATGGAATAGTGATATTGCGAATCAAATCGGCAGCAAAAACAAAAGAGCCATTGAGCACGGCTATAAAAAGTGGGTTCTTGTCTGCCATATCGTTATTGATTTTTTCTGCAACAGCCTTCACACGCTGCTGTATCTCTTCCTCGGGGATAAACGTTCTGAACGTTTTATCCTTAATAGTTACTGTGCTCATTGTATGTAGGATTTTGGATAATTTGGGGCAAAGTTACTTCAAAATGACGGAATAACAAAAGAAAAGAATTGATTTTTGGCATATTCCACAACAATAGGTATGAAATAAACAAAAAAAAGCTAACTATTGGGCTTTTATTAGTATTAATTTTGTATTTTTGCTGTCGATATGAAAATTTTCACTTCTGCTCAGATTCACGAGCTTGACAAATACACCATAGATAATGAGCCCATCGCGTCGACCGACTTGATGGAAAGGGCTGCTAACGCCATTACCAAAGCCATAATCGACGAATGGACCGAGTATACACCAATAGTAGTTTTTGCTGGTCCTGGCAACAATGGCGGTGATGCACTTGCTGTGTCAAGACTATTGGCAGAACGTGGATACGAAGTCCACACATATCTGTTCAATATCCACAACAAGCTTTCTGTTGATTGCCAAACCAACAAAAAGCGTCTTGAGGAATGCAGCAAAATAAAATCTTTCACCGAGATTACTGTCAACTTCGACCCTCCTCAGCTCACAGAGAACACATTGGTCATTGATGGTCTTTTCGGCTCAGGCATCAACAAACCTCTCTCTGGCGGTTTCGCATCGCTGGTTAAATATATCAACCAGTCGCCATGCAAGGTGGTTAGTATCGACGTGCCATCGGGATTGATGTGCGAAGACAATACTTTCAACATACGTGCTAACATCATTCGTGCCAACATGACGCTGACTCTTCAGCAAAAGAAATTGGCAATGATGCTCCCTGACAACCAGCTGTATATTGGCAAGTTGAAGGTATTGGATATAATGCTGAGCCATGAGTATATTGAGAATACCGACTCTAAATATTATATCACTGAAGAAAAGGATATAAGAAACGTGTTGCGCCCTCGCTACGACTTTGCTCATAAGGGCAACATGGGCACAGCGCTCATCGTAGCTGGCAGCTATGGCATGGCTGGCGCTGCGATATTGTCTACAAAGGCTTGTCTACGTAGTGGTATCGGAAAGGTGTGCGTACGAACTCCAATGCTCAACTATCAGATAATGCAAATCAGCGTACCTGAGGCTGTATTGGTTATGGACAACGACGAAAGGGTTTTCTCTGAATCTACTGATGCTAACGACTACGAGGCTGTTGCCATTGGTCCTGGTCTTGGTCAAGCTGAAAACACCGCTGTTGCCTTGATGGCTCAGCTCAAGCGCACACAATGTCCGATCGTTGCCGATGCTGATGCTCTAAATATCTTGTCGTCGCATCAGGCATGGATGCAGCAATTGCCACGACATATCATCATGACTCCACATCTTAAAGAGATGGACCGCCTTATAGGCAATGCTTGCAATGGCGACTATGAGCGTTTGACTAAGGCTTGCGAAATGGCTGCTCGCCATGAGGCTTATATTATTCTGAAAGGTCACCATACTGCTATCTGCACTCCTGAAGGAAGGGTTTTCTTCAATAATACAGGCAACAGTGGCATGGCAACAGCGGGTAGCGGCGATGTGCTAACGGGTATCATCACAGGTTTGCTGGGAAGAGGATATTCAGAACAAGAGGCTTGCATCCTCGGTGTCTATCTCCACGGTCTTGCTGGCGATATTGCTGTTCGCGAACTTGGCAAAGAGAGCCTCATCGCATCTGATATCATCGATTATCTGCCAAAGGCTTTCAAGCTTCTGGAAGAATAACAAATCGTAAAAACCTAAACACAAGAATATAAACATGAAAAATATTATTTCCACCCTACTGCTTTCTGCTGCAGCCTCTCTTTCGGGCTACGCTCAGCAGGCTAATGAGGCAATATCTTACTATTTGCCTACTACGGCGGTTCATGTAAATGTGATAATAGAGAAGACCAATTATACTCCTGGTCTGTTGGCTGAATATGCACAGAGATACATGCGCTTAGACAATGTAAGTCTTGATGCTTATACTACGTATAGAATCATCGCTACAAATATGTATACTACTGCTGAGCCTGACACAGCAAAGCTTTTCACATTGGAAATCGACAAAAACCATTTCATCAATAACGTGTCGAAGACTGAAAAGGGGCTCTTGCTTGCTATCAATGGCGAGGGCAAAGACAACACCGTGATTCCTACATTCACTCCGTCTAAGCCTCAACCTATATTAAACTCTAAGGACTACATGTCGCAAGATATCCTCTCGGCAACAAGTTCGGCTAAGATGGCTGAACTTACTGCCAACGAGATATTCGAAATCAGAGATAGTCGTACTCAGCTTGCTCGTGGCGAGGCTGACTTCATGCCTAAGGATGGCACACAGCTAAAACTTATGATGTCGCAACTCGACACTCAGGAGAAGGCTCTCATGCAGGTATTCTCTGGTGTAACAACCAAAGACACTACAATGACCACAATCACCTACCTCCCTACCTCTGAGGTCGAAAAGCAACCTTTATTCCGCTTCTCTAAGTATTATGGCATTGTAGACAACGACGACCTCTCTGGCTCTCCTTATTATATTAAGGTTGCCAAGAAGAAGACTTTCAACGATGAGCCTGCTGTTGCAGATGATAAAAAGGGTAAAAAGGAAAAGAAGGATAAAAACGACATCGGACTTAGAGTAAACATCCCTGCTAAGATGGATATCACCATATTCAATGGCACAGGCAACACATTGGCTAAAGAGCAATTCCAAGCTCCACAGTTCGGTAAGCTCGAGATTCTTAGCGGCGAACTTTTCGGAAAGAAGCAGAGTAGCCGACTAATCCTAAACCCGCAGACTGGTGCCATCTCTAAGATTGAAGCGCTAAACATTGCGAAATAAAAGAAAACTGCAAAGAGATTTATTCTAAAAAGCATATAACTAAAAAGGGTGATACCGCTTGGTATCACCCTTTAATATTTTATGCTCTAATCAGATTAGCACTGAGCGAGCTTACCGTCTGAACCGAGTACGTTCACAATCTTGTGGATGTACATCTTCTTCATGTTCTCGCGAGCTGGCTTCAAATACTGACGTGGGTCGAAGTGATCTGGATGCTCAGCGAAGTGCTGACGGATAGCAGCTGTCATAGCAAGACGTGAGTCTGAGTCGATATTGATCTTGCAAACTGCTGACTTAGCAGCCTTACGGAGCTGATCCTCAGGAATACCGATAGCAGCCTTCAAGTCGCCACCGAACTTGTTGATAGTGTTAACCTCTTCCATTGGAACTGATGAAGAGCCGTGGAGTACGATTGGGAATCCAGGAAGCTTCTTCTCGATCTCAGCAAGGACATCGAAAGCCAATGGAGGTGGAACCAATACACCGTTTACCAATGTGCACTGCTCTGGAGTAAACTTGTGTGCACCGTGTGATGTACCGATAGAGATAGCCAATGAGTCGCAACCTGTGCGTGTAGCGAAGTCGATAACTTCCTCAGGCTTTGTATAGTGAGACTCTGCTGCACAAACCTCGTCCTCAACACCAGCGAGAACGCCAAGCTCAGCCTCTACAGTTACATCAAACTGATGTGCATATTCTACAACCTTTCTTGTCAAGGCGATGTTCTCCTCATATGGAAGTGAAGAACCGTCGATCATTACTGAAGAGAAACCATTGTCGATGCAATCCTTGCAAAGCTCGAATGAATCTCCGTGGTCGAGGTGGAGAACAATCTCTGGATGCTCGCAGCCGAGTTCCTTAGCATACTGTACAGCACCCTCTGCCATGTAGCGAAGGATAGTACCGTTAGCATAGTTACGTGCGCCCTTAGAAACCTGCATGATAACAGGAGACTTTGTCTCTACTGCAGCCTGTACAATTGCCTGCATCTGCTCCATTGTGTTGAAGTTGAAAGCAGGAATAGCATAACCGCCTGATACCGCTCTCTTGAACATCTCACGGGTGTTCACGAGACCCAAATCTTTGTAATTTACCATAATTGTTTGTTTATGTTTAAAAAAACTAATATTCTTGGTTTTTATCCGCTGCAAAATTAGCAATTATATTTTTTCTTGCAAAATGTTGTATGTTTAATTAGTGTTCCAAATTTTATAAAATGCTAAAACACGCTTGTTTTTCGGGGGCGGTTCACAGTTTTGCAAATTCCGCTTTACAATTTTCCTAAGATATACCAGTTTTTTGGTCTTTTTCTCTTATTCTTCACCCTGTTTGTGCTTTCTTGTCAACTCTGAAGCAAACAAAAGCACTACGAAATAGCCTATAAAAGGTATCATAAATGGCAATACCAGGTTGGTTTGGTCTGCCACATAGCCCATCAATAGGAAGAAGCAGCCACCGATAGGTGTCATCATCAAGAGCGATGATGCACTCTTGGTAAGATTGCCCAAGCCTTGCAAAGCTAAAGTGAAGATGGTTGGGAACATAATGGCTTCAAATAGATAGTTGCAAACAAGGGCTATCATAGAACATTTGCCCAAATCGAGCAACACCAAGCCTATACATACCACGCTTCCGATACCACAGTATAGTAGCATCAGCTCGGCACGCACCTTACGCATTATCCATGAACCAAGGAATCGTCCTACCATAAAGAAGCCTAACGCCACGGTCAACACTATCGAGGCTGTATTATCGTCCATCCATCCCTGACCGGTCACAAAGTTGATGAAATAGCTATTGATAGATATCTCGGCTATCTCGTATGCCAAAAGGGCGAAGAGGCCGAATACAAACATAGGATGACGCTTAAAAAGCTTCATTATTCGGGTGTCCTGTATGCTATCTTCTTCTGTTTCTTCGTGCTTTATCTCTGGCAGGTCTACCCTTGAGAATATCACGGCAATACACATCACCAATACTCCAAGCACAGCGTATGGCACAACAACATTGCCACCATCTGAACTGCCATTAAACAAGAACTGACCTACGGCATAGGTAGCAAACAAGCAGCCCAAACCATTAAACGACTGCGAGAAGTTTAGTCGGCTCGATGCTGTTTCCTTATCGCCAAGTTCTGTAGCATAGGGGTTGGCTGCTGTCTCCAAGAATACGAGTCCGCAACCTATTATAAATAGCGGACCAAGATAGGCATAGAAGGTTCCTATCTCTGAGCCTGGGATAAAGAGCAATGCGCCAAAAGCAAAGAGGGCAAGTCCAAACACCACTCCTCGTCTGTAGCCTTGGCGATTGATAAACCATCCGGCAGGTATTGCCATAAGGAAATATCCTAAATATGTTGTCACCTGTATCAACGACGACTGGGTTAGGGAAATGTCGAGCGAGTTTTGGAAATGCTTGTTCAATACATCGAGGATGGCTCGTGCAAATCCCCACAAAAAGAAGAGCGAGGTTATCAAGACAAAGGGCACGAGATACTTCTTGTCTGTCAATGTTGGTCGATTTGTTTTCATTAACTATATTTTTTATTGTTCTAATCGAATAATATCTTCCCATAAATGGAAAGTATATATTACTAAACGGAAGAATTCCTTAAAAATTGTTTCTTACACAAAGTTTTCTCATTCTTGACAGGCTTTTCAAAAACTCTTTCCATTATTTGTCAATATAAGCTAAAAACTGTATCTTTGCCACTATATATGTACAAAAACGCACAAAACTATGACTATCAACCATTCAAAAAAAATTATTTCTTCAATTGTTCTTTTAGTCTTGTCTGTATCAACCTCGTTTGCACAGCCAAGGGCTAAGCGTTGGGTTATTCCTAACGACACTTTCAAACCTGTAAGTTTCGACGTCAAGACTTCACAACCAGAACAAACAGTACTGCATTTTGGTGCTTCAGATGCTTGGAGTATGCTCTTTATTGGTACATGGCCTGAGCAACAGCAGCAACAGATTGCCGACTGGCTATTCAGTACCGAAAATGATGCTACTGGCAAACCTAAGGGTATCGGCCTATCGCTATGGAGAATGAATCTCGGAGCTGGCAGCTGGGAACAGGGCGACTCATCATATATAAATAGAGGTACTCGCACAGAATGCCTACTACAACCTGACGGAACTTGGAATTGGAATAAGCAACTATCACAGCGCAAATTCCTCAAAATGGCTAAGGAGCGTGGTGTGCCTTATCTGCTATTGTTCTGCAATTCTGCTCCTGTGCAGTTCACAAAGAATGGGCTTGCCACCAACACAGGTCGTGGTGGCGACATCAATCTCAAAGATGATTGCTATGATGATTTTGCTCGTTTTCTTGCTAATGCAACAAAGGGCATTGAGGAACACGACGGGGTAAAGATTGATTATGTCAGTCCGGTCAACGAGCCTGATGGGCACTGGAATTGGCAAGGACCTAAACAAGAGGGCTCACCTGCAACAAATCGTGAGATAAGCCATTTGGCTAAGGAAACAAGCAAAGCGTTCAAGAAACTTAAGCTCGACTCTAAGATTGTGTTAAGCGAGAGTTCCGACCTTCGTTGTTTGCTTGGAGAATATAAAGCAGGATGGCAACGTGGCTATACCATTGCCACTCTCTTTGGCAAAGATAGCGTAAAAACATGTGTCAAGGGATTGTATGGCATACCAAACGTGGTGCTTGGTCATACCTACTGGACTAACACTCCTATCGACACCATGCGCTCCATACGTCTTGCTCTACGCGACGAACTAAAGAAATACGGACTCGACTATTGGCAGAGCGAGGTGTGCATAATGAGTAATGATGAAGAGATTGGTGGTGGTGGAGGTTTCGACTTCTCTATGAAGACTGCTCTTTATGTTGCTCGTATGATGCACTACGACCTTGTATATGGCAATGCTTGTAGCTGGTCGTGGTGGCGTGCTGCTGGCGAGAACTATAAGGATGGGCTCTTGCGTATATATACTCACGATGGTATGAAAACAGGGCATGCTGTCGACTCAAAACTTCTTTGGGCTATGGGCAACTATAGTCGCTTTGTTCGTCCTGGCGCTGTTCGACTTGATATTGATGCCTACAACGACGAAGGCGACATTGTGAAAGAGGGCGACACTCGCCCATACGGCACAATGCTTTCTGCATATAGAAACGTCGACGGTAAACTGGTTGTGGTAGCCATCAACTATTCCGACCGTCTATGTCCTATCACTCTCAACGTAGATGGCAAGCCGCATCGTTGGAATATGTATCGCACTTCGGATATCTCTGCTGAGAGCCTTCTGCCAATCGGCTCTGCTATCGACAAAACGACATTAACTCCTCGCAGTATAACAACATTTGTAAGTGAAGGGCAATAGCTCTTCACTTATTTTCTTGTCTCTACATTAAATTCGGTAACCTTCGATATTGTCTCGCCATTCTGCAATACAGAGCAGCATAGCTTTATTGTGCCATACTTCAGCCGCTTGTCGGCTTTCACCATAGTGGTATATCTCACACCTTTATATGCACCTATCTTCTCTACACATACTGGCTGCGATATATATATATGCTTATTGCCGGTCATCTCTGCCACGGTTGGCATCACATTATATATTGGTTGCAAACCATTGTTGTAGACCTCAAACACCACCTTACACATTTCGCCTCGCGATATCGTTTCGTCTCCATCGGCATCTATGAAGCGTGCGTTTCTTATCTCTACAGTTGGTGCAGAATGGGTATACACATTGTCGGCTGGTGATGATGGTTGCTTATATTCGTAGTTGCCTGTAGCAGCATCGCCACCATCGAAATCGATACGGTCGTCACCACTATTGGTAGAATCATAGCCGCTATTGTCAAATCCGCTGTTGCCATATTGATATCCATCGTCTTGCTGCATACTCTGATTGCGCTGTGCACGGCGTTGCTTCATCGCCTCGCGATGTTCTTCCATCTCGCCATGTGCTTTCCGGTCGGCAACATTGCCTATGGTGGCACCTGCCATAGCACCACCTGCCATTCCCACAATGGTTCCTATATCTGAGCCTCGAGGTCCGCCACTTATACCTCCTATTGCCGAACCGAGTATGCTTCCAAACTGTGCACCGGTATATGCTCCAGCGCCAGTATATGAGCTACAGCTGCTAAGCAATAATGTTGCTCCAACAGCCCAAACCATCATCTTCTTCATATCTTTCACTTGATTTGTTCCTTTATATTTATAGGCATACAAAACTATCTTTGCAGCTTTTGTTTTCTGCAAAGATAATAATTTTTCTATTATCATCTATCGATTTTTTCCTAAATTAGCATAGGGAATACCCTATACAATACAAAATGCCCTTTTTTATCAGCCAATGACTCAAGCAAATATCCTAATACCAATAGCTTATGCATCCAAAAAGAAAAAGCCTCAACTATTTCTTTTCTTCTCTTTCTGCAAGCTTATATTCGTCTGGTTTCACAAATTCGAATTCGAATTCTGGCATATCGTCCTCTTCCATACGATAAGGCACAATTTTCTCCGTTACTGGTTTCACCTCGACCATAGCCACGCCCTGGGCAAGCATTCCTATTGCCTTAGCTGCCGCATACGATAGGTCTATAACGCGACCTCTGCCGTATGGTCCACGGTCGGTAACCCTAACATCTACAGATTTATTATTGCTAAGGTTCGTAACTCGAAGTATTGTGCCGAAAGGGTATTTCTTATGAGCACACGTCAAACTATCATGGTGTATTCGCTCGCCACTTGCCGAGCGTGCTCCCGTGGCTCGTTTTGAATAATAAGAAGCCTTGCCTTTCTGCACATTATGTTTATGCACAGCTGTTTTCTGTGCATGTCTTTTCTGTGCAGAAAGACAAGGCTTTCCTGTTATCAATAGTGAAGCAAAGAGCATAAAAAACATACACACCGTCATTCTTATGGCGTTGCCTACAATCTTTCTTGTATTTATGTTTAACCTATTGCTTCCTATTCTCATCGTTTAATATTTCTTCACTCAGGCGCTCCGCCTTCATCCAGCACCTCCGCCTTCATCCAGCATCTCCGCCTTCATTTATTCACTTCGGTGGCATATTTGCCACCGTCGCTTATACTATTCCCTGAGCCATCATGGCATTAGCCACCTTCATGAAGCCTGCCACATTAGCGCCCTTGACATAGTCGATATATCCATCAGCCTGTGTGCCGTATTTCACGCACTGCTCGTGGATAGAATGCATGATATAGTGCAGCTTGTCGTCGACTTCCTTCTCGCTCCAGCTCAATCGCATAGAGTTCTGGGTCATCTCCAATCCACTTGTTGCCACACCGCCTGCATTGACAGCCTTGCCAGGAGCAAAGAGCTGCTTAGCAGCAACAAACTTATCCACAGCCTCGGCTGTGCATCCCATGTTGGAAACCTCTGCCACACACAATGGCTTGTGTGCCAATATGCGATCAGCATCCTCGCCGTTGAGCTCGTTCTGGGTAGCGCAGGTGAGGTATATCTGTGCCTCCTGCTCCCATGGTTTCTTGCCTGCGAAGAACTGTGAGCCAGGGAACTCGTCAGCATAAGGCTGGCAGATGTCGTTGCCTGAAGCACGAAGCTCGAGCATATAAGCAATCTTCTTTGCGTCGAGACCTGCAGGATCATAGATGTATCCGTCTGGTCCGCTGATGGTGATAACCTTGGCACCAAGCTCGGTAGCCTTCTGAGCAGCACCCCAAGCCACATTTCCGAAGCCGCTTATTGCAACTGTCTTGCCCTTGATATCGATATCGCGTGTCTGCAACATCTGATTTACAAAGTAGAGGGCACCATAGCCTGTAGCCTCAGGACGAATGCGAGAGCCACCCCACTCGAGTCCCTTACCTGTCATCACGCCTTCCCACTGATGGGTAAGTTTCTTGTAAGTACCGAAGAGATAACCTATCTCGCGTGCTCCTACGCCGATGTCGCCTGCTGGCACATCCTCGTTAGGACCTATATTATGATAAAGCTCCTGCATGAATGCCTGGCAGAAGCGCATAACTTCAGCATCGCTACGTCCGCGGATAGAGAAGTCGGAACCTCCCTTGGCACCGCCCATCGGCAATGTGGTGAGAGCATTCTTAAAGGTCTGCTCAAAGCCGAGGAACTTCATGATGCTTAAGTTTACAGATGCATGGAAGCGCAAACCGCCCTTGTAAGGACCTATAGCGCTATTGAACTGTACGCGATAACCGGTGTTTACATGTACCTCGCCATTGTCGTCAACCCATGGCACGCGGAACTGTATCACACGCTCTGGCTCTACCAGTCGCTCAATGAGTTTTGCCTTCTCAAATTCTGGGTGTTGGTTGTAAACATCCTGGATAGAGGTTAGCACTTCTTTCACAGCCTGAAGATACTCAGGCTCGCCTGAATGCTTGCGCATCAGCTCTTGCATTATTTTTTCAACTTCCATAGCTAAAAGGATTTTTAGGTTGTAGTATCATTATGTTATATTGATACGGCAAATATAGAGAATTCCACCCTAACAACCAAATAAAACTCAAAAATTTTATTCTTTTTTACTTTCTTTTTGTTGTTATCGCAAAAAGTAGTAACTTTATAGCCATAAAAACCTAACAACAAACACATAACAACCATGGAATCAAAGATACCACAGGAATGGAACAAATTCTATCTTAAAGATGTGACGTTCGTCAACTTGATGATGCGTCGTGTGTATAATGTGCTTATCGTTGCCAATCCCTACGATGCCTTCATGCTCGAAGACGACGGGCGTGTGGAGGAGAAGATATACAACGAGTATATGGAGCTTGGCTTGCGATATCCGCCTACGTTTACTCAGGTTTCTACCATCGAGGAGGCAGAGAAGGTGCTACAGACTACCAACGTAGACCTTGTATTATGTATGCCGGGCAATGCCGACAATGATGCCTTCACGGTGGCTCGTGCCATAAAGGGTAAATTTCCCGACATCCATTGCATTGTGCTCACTCCTTTCTCTCACGGCATCACTCGCCGTATGCAAAACGAGGACTTGTCGATGTTCGACTACGTGTTCTGCTGGCTTGGCAACACCAACCTCATCCTTTCTATCATCAAGCTCATCGAGGACAAGATGAACATTGAGCACGACATCGAGGAGGCGGGAGTGCAGATGATATTGCTGGTGGAAGACTCGGTGCGCTTCTATAGTTCTATCCTACCTAATTTATATAGCTACATTCTTGTGCAGAGCAAGCGGTTCTCTACCGAGGCGCTAAACCGACATTCTGCCACCATGCGTATGCGTGGTAGGCCTAAGGTGGTGTTGGCGCGTAACTACGAGGAGGCGTTGGCGCTCTACGAGAAGTATAAGGACAACACGCTGGGTGTAATCAGCGATGCGCAATTCCCTGTTAATGGCAAGAAGGATCCTGAGGCTGGCTTAAAGCTCTTGAGGGCTATTCGTGCCGAAGACGAATATGTGCCGCTCATCATGGAGAGTTCTGACTCTGAGAATCGTCAGCGTGCCGAGGCTGAGGGCTTCCGCTTTGTTGATAAAAACAGCAAGAAGATGAGCATCGACCTTCGTCGTATCATGGAGGAGCACATGGGCTTTGGCGACTTCATATTCCGCGACCCTAAGACTCACGAAGAGCTGGTGCGCATACATTCGCTCAAGGAGTTGCAAGACAACATCTTCAAGATTCCGCGCGACTCTATGCTCTACCACATATCGCGCAACCACATGAGTCGTTGGCTCACGGCGCGTGCCATATTCCCTGTGTCGGCATTCCTTAAGCAGGTGACATGGCACAAGCTGCAGGATGTGGATGCTCACCGCCAAATCATCTTCGATGCCATAGTGCAATATCGCCACATGAAGAACATCGGCGTGGTGGCTGTCTTCGACCGTTGCAAGTTCGACAAGTATGCTCACTTTGCGCGTATCGGCGAGGGTTCTCTTGGAGGCAAGGGCAGAGGTTTGGCTTTCCTCGACAATGTGATAAAGCGACAGCCTGAGTTCTCGCAGCTGCCGGGTGTGACGGTGCAGATACCAAAGACTGTGGTGCTGTGTACCGACATCTTCGACCAGTTTATGGAGCAAAACAATCTGTACCAGATAGCACTCAGCGATGCTTCTGACGACGAGATATTGCAGGCGTTCCTGAAGGCGCAGTTGCCTGATTCGCTCATCGACGACTTCTTCACATTCTTCGAAGCCACGGGCAGTCCTATTGCTGTGCGCTCAAGTTCGCTCCTCGAGGATGCCCACTATCAGCCGTTTGCCGGTATCTATTCTACATATATGATACCTTGGCTGTCTGACAAATATCAGATGCTCCACATGTTGGCTGCTGCCATCAAGAGTGTGTATGCGTCGGTCTACTATCGCGACTCTAAGGCGTATATGACTGCCACCAGCAATGTCATTGACCAAGAGAAGATGGCGGTGATACTGCAGTCGGTGGTGGGCAAAACGTATGGCGACCACTATTATCCTAATATGAGTGGTGTGTTGCGCTCCATCAACTACTACCCTATCGGCAACGAGAAGGCGGAAGAGGGCATAGCTTCGCTGGCTCTTGGTTTAGGAAAATATATCGTTGATGGTGGACAGACGCTGCGTGTGTCGCCATATCATCCCGACCAGGTGTTGCAGACTTCGGAAATGGAGACTGCTCTGAGGGAGACGCAGACTAAGTTCTACGCCTTGGACATGAAGCGTGTGGGCGACGACTTCAAGGTGGACGATGGTTTCAACATCAAGCAGCTAAAGGTGAAGGAGGCTGATGCCGACCACTCGCTGACGTATATAGCTTCTACTTTCGACCCTTACGACCAGGTGATACGTGATGGTATCTATGAGGGTGGCAGAAAGATTATCTCGTTCTGTGGTGTGCTGCAGCAAGATATTATTCCGTTGCCTCGACTCCTACAGATGTCGATGAAATATGGTGCTGAGGCTATGCGCCGCCCTGTGGAGATAGAGTTTGCATGCAATATCAACGACGACCGCACTGCCGACTTCTACCTCTTGCAGATTCGCCCTATCGTAGACTCTAAGCAGATGCTCGACGAGGATGTGGCTGCCATAGCCGACGACAAATGCTTGCTGCGTTCGCATAAGTCGCTGGGGCATGGTGTGGTAGAGGATGTGGTGGATGTTGTCTACGTGAAATACGACGACAACTTCACGGCAGCCAACAACTATCGCATTGCCGACGACATAGAGCGCATCAACCGTAAGTTCCTTGCCGAAGACCGTGGCTATGTGCTTGTAGGTCCTGGTCGTTGGGGTTCAAGCGACTCATGGCTTGGCATACCAGTTAAATGGCCTCACATCTCGGCAGCAAGGGTTATAGCGGAAGTGGCATTGAAGAACTATCGTGTGGACCCAAGTCAGGGCACTCACTTCTTCCAGAACCTCACGTCGTTTGGTGTCGGCTATTTCACTATCGACAGCAACACCAACGATGGAATCTTCCGCAAGGATATCCTCGATGCTATGCCTGCCATAGAAGAAACCGACTATGTGCGCCACGTCCGCTTCCCTCGCCCATTCCGCATCCTAATGGATGGCATGAAGCAAGAGGGTGCCGTAGTCCTCGACGACTAATAACTAAAGATATTTAAATATTTATTCCTATATTTGGAGATAAATACAGAAATAACTATATTTGCCACATGATTACAGAATATGGCATAGAAGCAAAATCCAACTCTGAGATAATATCAGAATTGGGAGCACGATTCAAGGAATATCGTTTGTTCAGCAATCTCACTCAAAAGGAGGTGGCTGCAAAAGCTGGTGTGAGCATATTCACCATCAGCCAGTTTGAGAAAGGTGAGGCAAGAAACATCGGTTTTGGTACAATTCTTTCATTATTAAGGAGCATCGGTTTCCTGCAAGAAGTAGAGAAGCTGTTGCCCCCACTACCTATGTTGCCCAACCAAATTAAGAAAATGAACGATAAGAAAGAAAGGGTAAGGCATGAAAGATAATATCATACAAGTTAAATTATGGGATAAGAATGTTGGCTTGTTGTCGTGGGACGACAACAAGGGCTGTTCTGTCTTTCAGTTCGACAAAGACTTTATGCTATATGGTTGGAACATTGCCCCACTAATAGCCCCATTAGATTCTGCCTATGTTCAGAAATCCTTCCCGATGTCGGGCAACAAGGAAAAGCTTTACGGAGGTTTACCAGAATTCATTGCCGACTCTTTGCCTGATTATTGGGGAAACATAGTCTTTCAAAAATGGATTGAAGCCAACCATCTGCAGCCGAAATCGGTAAATGCCGTAGACAGATTGTCGTTTATTGGCAAACGAGCCATGGGAGCATTAGAGTTTCAGCCAGCTCATATCCAAGAAGACGCATCTATAAACATCGAATTAAGTTCACTATATGAACTCGCCAACAGATTGTTCTTAGACAGACAAGATATAAATATCGACATGAGCAACAATCTCATCATGGAAGATCTGTATAAGGTAGGAACCTCTGCTGGTGGTCAACGTCCAAAAGCCATTATCGGCATGGATGAGGAGACGGGCATAATACGTTCTGGACAAGCCGACTTGCCACCCAACTTTAACCACTATATATTAAAGTTCGACACCGGCAAACAAAATGAGCTTCCTATAACAAAGGTGGAAATGGCATATTACCTTATGGCAAAGGATGCTGGAATAAACATGATGCCATCTAAATTAGTAGAGATAGAAGGAACTAAGAACTTCATGACTCAACGCTTTGATAGACAGAATGGCAAGAAGATACATACTCAAACCTTGGCAGCCATGAGCTCTTTTGCCGACGCCTACGAAGATTTGTTCGTAATAGGAAGAAAACTAAATCTATCTGCCGACGAGCAAAGTCAGCAATACAGGAGAATGGTATTTAATGTTATTGCAGAGAATGTTGACGACCATACGAAGAACTTTTCTTTTATCATGCTACCAAATGGCGAGTGGCATATTTCCCCAGCCTACGACATCGTATTTTCTGCAGACCCTGATTCTCATTTCTACCGTAACCATGAGCTCACTATCCTTGGCAAGAGAAAGAATATCACCAAGCAAGACTTGTTGCTCTTTGCTCAAAGACAAGACATCAAGAATGCGGCAAGCATCATAGATGAAGTGACAGAAGTGGTAATGAATTTCAAGGCGTATGCCGAAAAGGTAGAAATCGATGATTATTGGATTAAGAAAATAATGAGAGTCATTGAAGAAAATCACCAATAGCCCGTCTGATATTTTAAAGACAACAACTCGCTTGATATTTTAAAGACAACAAATACAACAAGTACAACATATACAACTTCAGATAATTTTATGCTTAAAATATTCGTAGCATAATCTTTCACCTACGGTTGTATTTGTTGTACCTGTTGTATTTGTTGTTTTTTCTTTCATACAGAGCCGAGTTAGACTCCCTATTCGCTTTCTATGTTAAAATCCAAATATTTTGACCATTATTTTTAATTTATGC
>ERZ1026852.267-NODE-267-length-35604-cov-35.884863_pt1 | contig 35604 bp, 33 predicted proteins | sample MGYA00380156_ERZ1026852 | MGnify/ENA primary metagenome ERZ1026852 (study PRJEB33269, sample SAMEA4719792) | human gut metagenome | biome: human-associated habitat; feature: organic feature; material: feces | place: Cameroon | collected 2013-10 ...
GCTATGGTGGTTATTGCTTGCCAAAGGATACCAAGCAGCTCCTGGCAAACTATGCCGATGTCCCTGAGAACCTGATAGAGGCAATCGTAGAGAGCAACCGTACCCGTAAGGACTATATCGCTGATGCCGTTCTCCAGAAGGCAGACTATTATAACGAGAATAGTACTTTCGATGCCAGCAAGGAGCACAGCTGTGTGATTGGCGTCTATCGTCTGACCATGAAGTCAAACAGCGATAATTTCCGCCAATCTGCTATCCAGGGTATCATGAAACGTATCAAGGCAAAGGGTGCAGAGGTTATCATCTATGAGCCAACATTGGAAGATGGAAGTACATTCTTTGGTAGCAAGGTTGTAAATGATATGAATGCTTTCAAGGAGCAGAGCCAGGCAATTATTGCCAACCGCTATGATGCTTGCCTTGATGATGTAAAGGAGAAGGTATATACTAGAGATATTTTTAGAAGAGACTAGGATTTAGTGATTAGTGATTAAGAGTTAGTGATTACAGATTGCATTTTGCTAATCAATCACTAATCACTACAAAATAATCAATAATAAAATGGTACAATATAATATAGATTTAACGGGTAAGACGGTCCTTGTTACAGGTGCTGCTGGATTTATTGGCAGCAATTTGGTTAAGCGCCTTTTTCATGATGTTAAAAACATTCATGTAATAGGTATTGATAGTATTACAGATTACTATGATGTGAATATCAAATATGAGCGCCTGAAGCAAATAAAGCAAAGCCTTACTGTTATTGTCAATCAACAATCATATAGTGATGAAAATGGAGTAGAATCAGGATTCTATCAAGGACAAAATGGCTCTAGTTGGACGTTCGTTCATGACTCTATTGCCAATAAGGAGGCTATCGAGAAAATTTTCTCAGAAAACCAGATTTCTGTGGTTGTCAACCTTGCTGCTCAGGCAGGAGTTCGTTATAGTATTACCAATCCTGATGCTTATATCCAAAGCAACCTTATTGGCTTCTATAACATCTTGGAGGCTTGCCGTCATCACGAAGTAGAGCATTTGGTATATGCAAGTTCTAGTAGTGTGTATGGTAGCAATAAGAAGGTTCCATATTCAACAGATGATAAGGTGGATAATCCTGTAAGTCTATATGCTGCAACCAAGAAGAGCAACGAGCTGATGGCGCATGCCTATTCGAAACTCTACAATATTCCAAGTACGGGATTGAGATTCTTCACCGTGTATGGTCCTGCGGGCAGACCGGACATGGCTTACTTCGGATTTACCAACAAACTGGTGAAGGGGGACACCATCAAGATTTTCAACTATGGTAACTGCAAGCGTGACTTCACTTACGTGGATGACATCGTAGAGGGTATCATGAGAGTGATGCAGCATGCGCCTGAGAAGCAGAATGGCGAGGATGGTTTGCCTATCCCTCCATATAAGGTTTATAATATCGGCAACTCGCATCCTGAGAATCTGCTAGAGTTTGTAAGCATCCTGCAGGAGGAGCTGATTCGTGCAGGTGTGCTGCCTGAGGATTATGACTTCGAGACGCACAAGGAACTGGTGGCAATGCAGCCGGGCGATGTGCCTGTGACTTATGCTGATACGACTCCGCTGGAAGAGGACTTCGGCTATAAGCCTGCTACTCTTTTGAGAGAGGGGCTGAGAGCCTTTGCAGAGTGGTATAAGATAAATTATCATAAAGTACCGTAAAAAATATGTAAAGTTATGTCGTATGTTGGATAATAATTTTGAAGTAAATGGTAATATTATCTACAAAATAAAGGGTAAGTAGCGTGGCAAATCATTCATAATATCATTTGGGTAACTAAAATGCTAGAATGTTTGATTTCCTATATTTTGAAATACATAAATAATAATGATAAGGAAAAGAATAGAGTACATAGATTCCTTGAAAGGAGTTGGTATAATATTGGTAATGATGAGTCATATGATAAATTGTTCATATTTGACTCCTCTTTATGGCGGTTTCATACCTCTGTTTTTTGTAGCTTCTGGATTAACTAGATCTACAATAGATATTACAGGAAATTTATTAAGAAAAAAAACTGTGAGGCTTTTATTCCCATACTTCTTTTATGGAATTTCGATAGTGCTATTATATTATATTTTTTCTTTAGATGAAAATGTTTTTCAGAATATTATAGGATTACTATATGCTAGATGCCGAATTATAAAAGATTCTATCGGTGAACAGCCTATTGGACTACTTTCTCGTGAAGTTGCCCCACTTTGGTTTTTACCAGCTATGTTCATGGCATATATATCATTGTTCCTAACAAAGAAATGGGGGGGGCAAATTGCAATGGTTTTAATTACAATTATTGCATGTATATCCCCTTTTGTTTGGCTGTGGTCACTTGATACATGTTATATTCATGGATTATTTATTCTTGTAGGTTTTAGATGTAAAGAATTCTTGGAGAAAATATCATTCACGCAAGTTATGGTGTTAGGTATTATTTATCTATTGGTATTCTATCTTAATAAAATGCCAAATATAAGTATAAGTGCTTATGGTATTTGGGGTATCTTTTCGATTATATTCTACTTGATTCTGGGATTTATAGAAACTGCAATTATTTTGTATTTTTGTAGACTTGTTGATCAATTTAAATTTTCTTCTATCCTTAAATATTTGGGCAGAAAAAGTATGCGGCTAATGTGTTTACATATGGGCGCTTACACTTTTATTGACGAGCATAGTGCTTTGCCCAATTATTTTAAAATAGTATTAACTTTACTTATAATCGTTACGATTATTTATTTTATTGACGTGTTAATTAGGTGTTTTGAAAATAAAAGTGTAATAATAAAATATATATAATGAAATTAAAAACTGATATTGGTGGAAGTAAAAGAATAGCGATAAACACTATTGTATCTTATAGCAGGACTTTGATTTCTGTATGTTTGGTCTTATTTAGTAGTAGATGGACTTTACAACAGTTAGGCACAGTTGATTATGGTTTATATAATTTGATAGGTTCTATATTATTAATAGTAGTATTTTTAAATACTGTAATTTCTAATGGAGATTCTAGATTTTTTGCTTTAGGGATTGGAAAAGGAGATGAAAAAGAATTGTCTAAGGTTTTTAATACATCATTGTCTATCCATTTGATAATGCCAGCAATAATCGTGTTTATCGGTATATTTTTAGGAGAATGGGCTATACGTGATTTTCTGGTTGTACCGGCAGATCGATTAACATCTACATTATGGGTATTTAGAATAACAATGTTTACATCGTTTTTTACAATGATAGCAGTCCCATATTCGGCCTTATTTATTGCTTACCAAAATATAATTGTTTATACATTTATATCTTTTATACAAACAATTCTTGTTTTTTGTAGTGCATACTCTTTGAGATATTTCACATGTGATAAATTAATACTGTATACGGCTTTCGTCGCATTAGCGCAAATTATAACATACTCATTACAGATATTAGTTGCAACTAAAAAATATAAATGTACAAGAATCAAATTTTCATATTTTTTTGATAAAATATACGCTAAAGATATTTTGAAATTTTCATTTTGGAATATGTTAGGAGATCTTGGACATTTAGTAAGGACTCAAGGAATATCTATAATTGTTAATTTATATTTGGGACCGAAAGGAAATGCTGCTTTAGGCATAGCAAATCAGGTATCTATGCAAGCTTGTAATTTAACAAATGCAATGTCAGGTGCTACTTCACCTGAAATATATCGTCGAGTTGGCGAAAAGAAATTTGAGTCAGCTGCAAATCTTTCAGATTATACTTCTAAAATTGGTGTTTTCTTGATGTGCATTCTAGGCATACCGATATCTTTAAATATTGATAGTATATTGAAGTTGTGGCTAGTTAATGTTCCTGAGGGTACTTCAACTTTATGTCTTTGCTTTATATTTATGTTTGTAATTGAAAAAATGACAATGGGTCAACAAAAGTATTTATCTGCTATAGGAAAGGTTGCATTGGTTAATTGTTTAATTTTTGCATTTTATTGTTCTGCAGTCTTATTGCCTTTTTTAGGATTATTAAAATATGGTCTTCTTGGAATCGGCATCTCTTGTATAATATCTATGGCTTTATCAAGATTGTCTATTGTTTACTGTATGAACAAATATACTCATTATAGATATTGGTATTTTGGAAAAGAATTCATGTTTCCAATGCTAGTAGTTTGTACTATTTTTGTGTTGGTACAAGAATGTTTGTCATTCTCTACTCAGAATCTGTTTGGATTAATTATTTCTTGTGGAATTTCTTGTATCTGTTCTGTTATAGTTTGTTTTTTCTTAATATTTTCAAATAAAGAACGAAGCAGATTAGTTGATTTGATAATAAAAAAAATAAAGAGTTAAAAGCATGGAATATATAGTATGTTTTGTTATATCCATTCTGTTTATGTATTTCGGAGAAAAGAAGATCTCTTTAACAGGAAGTGGGTTTAATGTATATATATTATTATCAGCTTTATGTCCAATTGTATTAGCTGGTATACGAGATATTTCAATAGGAATTGACGTAACTTGGTATGTAACACCTTCTTATTTTGCCGCATTATCCCATTCAAGTTTGGATAGTTACCTTAAATACATGGCAGATGATGATCTAGGTTTTTTCATATATGTTTTTATTGTTACAAAATTATTTAGCAATCTGTGCGTATTAATGACATTGAATCATTTGATCATTATATTGCCAATTATTTATGTATTATATCAATTTAAGAAAGAATATTCATGCTCAATGTGGTTTGGATATGGAATTTGGTTGCTATATGATTATAATATGAGCTTATGCGTTATTAGACAGTCAATGAGCTTGTCAATAGCAATGTTGGCATTATTGTCTTTAATGAAAAAGAAGTGGATTTATGTATTTATTTGGGGTGCTCTTGCTGTAAGTTTTCATAAGACAACCTTTATATTTCTATTGCTATCATTATTCTTTTATTATATTTCTTTTAAGATAAAAAATATTAGAAGTCAAAATATTTTAATATTCTTAATATTTGGAGCTATTTTTGGCGGCAAGATTATTTTAAGTTACGCATTGCCATATTTAGACAGTAAGTATTCTGAGCGACTAGATAGTTCTGATAGAATGACTGGCGGTGTCTATACAATGTTATTTCTTTTATTAACTTCTTTATATCCATTTGCAAAATCAATAATAAAGAAGAAAATATTATATTCGCAATTTATAATGTATTTGCCTTTAATAGGTTTTGTCTTATATATTGTCTCTAGAAATTTTGGCTATTTAAGTAGAATGGCATATCCTTTTAATGTTATGTTGATTTTCACAATTCCTATTGTAATGAAATCTAAATGGTTAAAGATAGGTATGTTATCTGCATTATTAGTTTTTTGGATTGTTTCTATCTGTATTAGAGTAGATTGGGAGACTTACCCATATATTATTAGTACTGATTTAGTGAAATAAAAATGATAAAAGTATATTTTGTACATGAATTTATTCATGATTTAGATGGTTTTGTTAACTATCTAAGAATTAGTGACGAAATTAAAAGTCATTTGGTTTGGGATACAGATAATCCTGATCTTCTTTTTGCTTCAGAATGGATATATTTCAAGAAGCATGCCTTTAAAGAGTTTAAGAGACTTTTTGGAAAAGCAAAAATCAGAGTGATGTATGCAGGTGAAGCAATTGAACCAGACTTTAATCTTTTTGATTATGTTATAGGATTTAGTAACAAATGTCAAATGGGAGATAGATTCGTTAGAATTATGTCTCCGTTAGATATGTTCTCAAGCTTCATTCATCAGCGTGAGAATGAAATAACGTCATTGGAACAAGCAAAGTTGTGTTTAAACGAAAAGAGAGGATTTTGTAATTTTTTATATTCTAATCCAAATGCACATCCTCGCCGCGACCAATTGTTCTATGAATTATCGACTTATAAAAGAGTTGATTCTCTTGGACGCCATCTGAATAATGTTGGAAAAATGGGAACAGGCTTTGTAGGGCATGCTGCTGATTGTAAGGATATAAAGTCATTATATAAGTTCTCAATTGCTTCTGAGAATGCAACATTTGATGGCTATACTTCTGAGAAAGTCTATACTTCCCTTACAGCTCATACTGTTCCAATCTACTGGGGTAATAAAGACATTTCTGAAGATGTAAATCCTAAGGCTATTATCAATGCCAATGATTTTGCGTGTCCTCAGGAATTAATTAATTATGTAAAGTACGTTGATGAGCATGATGATGTTTGGTTTGAAATGATTAAGCAACCGTGGATTTTACCAGAGCAGATGCAACATCATCATCAAAGAACGCAAAAGTATGATGAGTTTATAGAATGGCTATTTAATGGTGAAATAAATGATAAGAAACGAATAGCCGAGGGAACTCACGAGGATAATTATCGAATGTTTCTTCTTGATAGAGCATACTCCATGGAATTGAATTGGAAAACTTTTCCAAGATATATTGATAAATTGAAAAAAAAGTTTAAAAAGTAGTATGTTTTAATCCATAAGATTATGAATCAAAGATTAGTAAAAGTAATTAAAAACCCCTACAAGGTGTTTAATTGGTTAGCAGCTCATCATCTTTTAAATTGGATGGATGATAAGACTTATTTAAAATTGGTTTATCGTGGACATTTCGGAAAGAAATTGAATTTAGATAATCCAATTACTTTCAATGAGAAGTTACAATGGTTGAAGCTTTATAATAGAAAATCAGAATATACTATCATGGTAGATAAGGTGAAAGCTAAAGAGTATGTAGCTAATATTATCGGTGAGGAGCATATTATACCAACATTAGGAGTCTGGGATGATCCTGATGATATAGACTTTGACAAACTTCCAGATCAGTTTGTGTTGAAATGCAATCATAATTCAGGAATAGGTCTTTGCATTTGCAAGGATAAAAGCAAACTGGATATAGAAAAGGTGAAAGAAGGTTTACGCAAAGGCTTAAAGGAAGATTTTTATCTGATGGGAAGAGAATGGCCCTATAAGAATGTGCCTCGTAAAATTCTTGCTGAGAAATATATGGTTGATAGTGAATACGATAAAAAAGCAATAGGGAAAGAAGATTTACAGGAATTGCATGACTATAAATTCTTTTGCTTCAATGGGGAGCCAAAAGTTTTGTTTGTTTCAAGTGATAGAACAAAGAAAGTTTGTTTCGATTATTATGATATGTCTCTAAATCACCTTGATTTGAAGCAAGGTGGTGATAATTACAATGGACATATTGCTTTGCCAAAACACTTTGAGGAAATGAAATCTTTGGCAGAAAAGATTTCTGTAAATATTCCTCATGTACGAACTGATTTCTATGAAATCAATAATGAGGTTTATTTTGGCGAGTTAACCTTCTTTGATTCAAGTGGCTTTGCCAAATTTGAGCCGGAAAATTGGGATGAAAGGTTAGGAAAATTAATTGTTCTACCCCCCCATATTGCGGATATCTGATAGAAGGTGATGGCTTCATGTTGTGCATTCATATTGCTGAAGAAAAAAAAGAATGCGTTTTGACAGACTATAAATTCTTTTGTTTTGGTGGCGAGCCGTTTATGATGTATGTTTCTCAAGATCATGCAAAGCATGCTACCACAGATTTCTTCGATATGGATTACAAACTCCTTCCTATAAGAATGAGAGATCCTAATTCTGAGAATCCACCAGCCTGTCCAAAAGAGTTTGAGGAAATGAAGCAATATGCTAGAATGCTATCTAAGGATATTCCTCATCTGCGAGTGGATTTTTATGTTATTAATCACCATGTTTATTTTGGTGAGTTGACATTCTATCATAATGCAGGGTTCTCTTTGGTGAAGCCACATGAATGGAATGTGAAATTAGGTAATTTGATTAAATTGAAATCATAGTTCTCTATTGATTTTAAGCAAATTTTAGATGAAAAAAGTAGTATATACATCTTTAACAGGCAGCTATGACGCGCTGGAACAGCATAAATATGTGAATCCTGAGTATGATTATATTTGTTTCTCCAATGATTTTGGAGATAAAAAGAAAATAGGAATTTGGACAATCAGAAAGATTGCCTATCCTTCTGATGATAAGCAGTTGCAGTCTAGATACCCAAAGTTGCAGCCACATCTGGTCTTGGCAGAATATGATATCAGCCTTTATGTAGATGCTAATGTCAACATTTTGACACCATATCTGTTCCGTCGTATAGACGAACTAATGAAAGAGGGTGTGAAATTAGCAGGAGTAAAACATCAGTTTCGTGATTGTCTCTATGAAGAAGGATATCGTGTATGGATAGGTGGTGTCGATAAAAATATTGATGCCATAAGAAGACAGTTGAGCTATTATAAGCAAGATGGTTTTCCGCGTCATTTTGGTATGTATGAAGCAAATGTTATTTTTCGTCAACATAATGACCCGCTCATAATCAAGCAATGTGATGAATGGTGGAGATTGCGTTTGAATTATTCTAAACGAGATCAATTGGGATATAGTTATACTTTATGGAAATATAATATTCCTTTTGTATATCTTTTGCCAGAGGACCAATGGGCGAGAAATAGTAAGGAGGTAACTTGCAGAGTAAGACCTCAAAAATACCCATATCTTAAGCAAAAAGTTGTCAATGCCTATTACAAATTATATATTCCGTTAAAGCAAAAAATTGGTTTTCCTAACTTTTATAAAACTCTTTAGTTATGTCCTATACTTTCACCATTATTGTCAATGATGCGCAGCCCAACTCCTGGCCAGATATTGTTTGGCGAGATGCTTCATTATCTGGTGCACGTGTGCTTCTTGAAAGCAGCATGCCTTTGCCAAGTATTTTAAAGAAGATACGACGGATACATTTTGCCAATTCTGCAAATCATAAGTTTTGGTTACCGCTAAAGTGTCTATGGGATGGAAACAATACTCTTCGTATTGAGAATCTTGATCCATTAAAGCGTAACTATATAATCTTTCAGACCGGAATCAAATTCTCTGCTCATTATATTGAACGATTGAAACGCGAGCGCAATGCTTGCATTGTTCTCTATATGCCAGATAATATCAGAACAATGAAAATAGCACAGAATAAGGACGAATTCCAGAAATTCTGTCGTCATTATCATGTAGATCAGGTATATTCTTTTGATAAAAAGGATTGCGAGGAATTTGGGGCGGAGTTCTTTGATTGCTATTCAATGTTGCCAGTGAATCATTGGGCTATAGCTAAGGAGGATGATAAGCCTCGTATTCTCTATGTGGGAGGATGCAGGAGCAAGAGTAGACTTGATACACTTCATGCCCTCTACGATAAGCTCAAAGATCAGGCGCATTGCACCTTTTATCTCAATGGAGTGAAATCTGAACATGCCAATCATAGTGGCATCATCTATAACCATCTGTTGAGTTATGCCGAGGTTGTGCAGCTGGTGCAGCAGCATGACATCATTGTGGAAATTATGAATGGTACTCAGGCTGGCAATACTTTGCGATTGAAAGAGGCGGTATGTTACAATAAATGTTTGCTTACCAATAATCCGATAGTCAAATCCTCACCTTATTATCATAGTGACTATATGCAGATATTTGATAATGTGGAGGATATTGATTTGTTGCGATTCTCCCATGATGTGGATTATCATTACCAAGGGGAGTTCTCGCCTGGCAAACTTATGGAGAGGATTGTGGATAATGATAAAAACGCCCAAAAAAAATGTTAACTTATGGATATACGGAAAATTGTAATCAAAGGGCTGTTTGGTGAAATTGATCATGAAATAGACCTATCTGACTCCATTACCATTATTATGGGTGATAATGGTGTGGGTAAAACAGTAGTGCTAAGTATCATCAAGGCTATCTTTGAGGATGACTTTAGGACATTGTTGTCTTTTGAGTTCGCAAAAGTGGAAATCTGGTTCAAAAGTAGAAAAGATGGCCGACTTACCTATACCAAAGAGGGTGAGGATAAAGTGAAAATTGAATCCTCATCAAAAGATAACGCAGCCTTTGTCGTTTCTGCTGATGATATAGCTGTTTCAACGCCTCCTGCAGTTCATGAAATTTCCCCCAATAAATGGATGGATGTTCGTATGCACATGATTCTCAATTTAGACGAATTAAGGCAATATTATGGTAGTGATATTTTTGAGGTTAGTGAGGATGTCTTTCCTGATTGGTATAAGAGATTGTTTGTAAATTCAAAAGTTCATATGATTGCCACTCAACGACTTTTTCAAATATCAAATAACGGAAGAAGGGGTGTGCATTTGAAAGTTTTAACCTATTCTCGTCAATTGGCAGATTACATCTCTTCTGAATTGTCGAACGCAGGAAAATATTCGGCAGAACTGGATCGAACTTTCCCTATGCGATTGGTTAGCCAACTCAAAGGCAATAAAAAATATAAGTCCGATGAACTTATATGGGAATTGGAACTTTTGGAACGTAAGAGAAGTCAGATGTCTGAGGTGGGATTTATGGATAAGATAGATGAAGCCATAGATATGGATGCGATATTGACAGCTAACCAAGATAAGACTCTTCTAAATGTTATCAGACTTTATATAAAAGATAGTAATAAAAAGATAGATAAGTATCAAGAATCGGCAAATAAAGTATCCCTTTTCTTAAATATTATCAACAGAAGACTTAGTTCTAAAATGATAAGTGTAAATACCGATGAGGGATTTGTTGTATCTTCTTCAAAGAATCTCAATAGAGAAATACCTCTTGAAAGGCTTTCTTCTGGTGAGCAGAATGAAATAGTTCTTTTCTATGACTTGATTTTTAATTGTGATAAATGTAGTTTGGTTCTAATAGATGAGCCTGAAATCTCTTTGCATCTCGAATGGTTGCAGCAGATGTTGGGAGATTTTAAGGAGATAGTAAAACAGAATGGCATGAAGATGCTGATAGCTACTCATTCCCCAGACTTCGTGGGTGACAATTATGATTTGGTTCAAAATTTGACTTATGAGTAAGAAAGGGTATGTTCCAAAACGCTTGCCTGGTGCAAACCAGGTAGCGGCAAGCCAGAACAAAAGTTTCAAGGGGTGTTATTTCTATGTCGAAGGTTCTTCCGACTCTTGCATGTGGCGTAATTTATTGGACGAGAAGAATGTGAAAATCCTAGCTTGTAATGGTTGGGAGAATGTCGTTAAGACGGTAAAGAAAAATTTTGATGCAGGTATTACTAGTATAGGTATTGTCGATTTGGATTTTCATACTTATATTCCAGAGCCGGAAAAAGTTCATCCAAATATTTTTTTGACAGATGACCATGATTTGGAGATGATGATTTATCATTCGGGTGATTATCTGAAAGCAATCAATATGTTTGATCCTTCTGGTAAGCGGCAAGAGTATGAACAAGCAAACGATGTTCAAGTATTGGATGAAGCTAAGGCAATTGTAGATAGAATAGCAAGGTTGCGAATGACAGTGAAGAAACATAACTTGAAGCTTGTTTTCCGAAAATCAAAGAATAATGGCTTTTCTTATCCAGATTACGATAAGATTTTAGATAAGCGTACGTTGAACTATGTTTCTGACGAAAAGCTAGTTACTTATTTTATAAGTTGGTCAAGAAATGAAACCAATTCACCAGTACTACCGGATGAAGTACTTACTCTTTTGGAACAGGAAAATGCCAGCGACTATGATGAGTGGAAATTTCTGAATGGACATGACATGACTTTTATATTAACTCTATTGCTCAAAAAGAAAATAAAACTCTCCGCTTTGGCAAACGCAGAAAATTTTGAAAGAAGCCTATATGTGGCATTTGAAAAGCAGAGTCTGCAACGTACGGCATTATATGCAAATATTCAGCAGTTTGCTGAACAGAATAATTTAGTAATTTTCAAATAATTATATTGATGAAAACTGTAATAACATACGGAACATACGACCTTCTTCATCAAGGTCATATAAATCTCTTGCGTAGAGCTAAGGATTTAGGAGATTACCTTATTGTGGGTGTTACAAATGATAGTTTTGATAGAGATAGAGGTAAGTTAAACGTTCGCAATAATGTCTTGGAACGTGTGGAAGCAGTTAAGGCTACAGGCTATGCCGACAAGATTATTATAGAGGATTATGTAGGTCAAAAAATTGATGATATTCAAAAATATAATGTAGATATTTTTGCTATAGGTTCTGATTGGGAAGGACAGTTTGATTACCTTAATGAATTCTGTGAGGTTGTTTATCTACCAAGAACTCAAGGTATATCATCTACAATGCTTCGCAAAGAATCGCAGGATGTTGTAAGAGTTGGCGTTGTCGGTTGTGGTCGAGTGGCTGATAGATTTCCTTCTGAAGCATCTGTAGTTAGCGGAGTTGATGTTGTTGCCGCTTATGATATTGATGAGGCTAAAGGCAAAAATTATGTTTTAAAGCATGAAAACGTGATTTCTTGTAAGAATGTAGAGGATTTATATAAATTAGTAGATGCCGTTTATATTGCTACTCCTCATCTTTCTCATTATCAAGATATAAAAGACGCAATTTTGGCTCATAAGCATGTGCTTTGTGAAACACCATTGGTATTAGAAAAGTCACAAGCACAAGAGCTATATCAGTTAGCAGAAGATAGTGGCATCATTTTGATGGAAGCAAACAAAACGGCTCATTGCCCAGCTTTTAATCACTTGATGGTTATTATTAAGTCTGGCTTAATTGGTGAAGTCGTGGATATTGAGGCTTCTTTATCCCAACTATTGGACAAAAACGGACGTGAGTTTGACTCAAAGCAAGCTGGCGGTTCTATGTATGAGGAAGGAAGTTATCCTTTATTACCTATAATAAAGTTGATGGGTATCAATTATGAGAATTTGAATCTTTATTCTCGTATGGAGAATGGTATAGATATTTATACACGAGGTGTTTTTCATTTTCCTAAAGCAACTTGCTCATTTAAGGTAGGATTAGGAGTGAAAACAGAAGGTTGTTTGGTGATTTCGGGAACCAATGGATATGCTTATGTGCCGGCACCATGGTGGAAGACGGATTATTTCGAGTTACGTTATGAAAACCAGAACGACAATAAAAAGTATTTCTATAAATGGGATGGTTTCGGTTTGCGTTATGAGATACAGGAATTCATCAGTTGTATAGTCAACAAACGCTTCTCTTCTGCTCGCTTACGTAGAAAGGAAAGTATTTGTATGGCGCAAGTGATGGAACAATTTAGTAAACGTATTAATTTTTTTGAGATTTAGTGACATGAAATATTGTGTATATAAAACTCGTTTCATTAACGAAAAATTAAAGAAAGCATGGAAGGACTTGGAAAATACTGATGGGACGACTCCTTTCTTGTATTTTAATTTTATGAAATATGTTGTACTTCAATCAAGATTTCTCTCTTTTAATATACCTATTTTTTATTATATTGAGAATCAAAGAGGAGATATTGTAATGATAGCTCCAATGAAGAAGAATATTTTTTCTGGAAAAATAGATACTCTTGGAAATTTAGGATTTTGTGATTTTACAGATTTTCTTTATTCTCATAAATTATCTTGGGAGGAAAGGAAGGAATGTGTATTGAGCTTGAAGAGTTTCATCGGCAAACCTTTTTTCCTTAGTAGATTATACGGGGATTCGGAAACTCTTCAATATTTATCAGGTCAATTCGAAATATTAAGCACTGGCGAAGCTGTAAATATAGAATTGTCTTCTGATTATGAAACACATTTTAAATCTCTTTCTAAGTCAGTTAGACAGAATATTAGAACGGCTTATAATAGACTAGCAAAGAATGAAAAGTCTTTTTTGTTTCACTTTTTCATAGGTGCTAATAATATTCCTAGTACAGTAAAAACTGAAACAAAAAGATGCTATTTAGAACGTCAATTAGATAAATATAGTAATGGTTTGTCATTTATTAGACGATTGAAACATAAACTCATCGTGTCAGTATTACGCCATGATAATTATAGCTTATATAAAAACGAAAATGCTATTAATGCGTCTCTATATATCGATGGAAAAATAGCTGCATTTTTTGCTGGCTTTCTGAACAAAAAGGGGGATAGAATAGTTATTCCAAGATTGGCTGTTGATAGTTCTTTTAAGTTCTTTTCGCCTGGTTACATTCTATTATGTGAGTCGATAAAATATTTAATAGACAATTCCAACGTTCGAAATTTAGATTTATGTTTGGGATCGGAAAAATATAAGACCGATATGGGGGGGCATAAATATGGAACTATTACGATTAAAGTAAATTAAGTTTAAGTAATAACTAAGTAATTTATATTATCAATGATAAATTTTACAGTAGGCCCAGTACAGTCTAGTGAAGCTGTACGAGCAATTGGTGCCGAACAGGTACCTTATTTTAGAACATCTGAATTTTCTGATGTTATGTTTGAGAACGAAAGTCTCATTAAGAAGTTTGCAAAAGCTTCTTATGATTCTAAAGTGGTATTTTTGACCTCTTCTGGTTCTGGAGCGATGGAAACAGCTATTATGAATACATTGACTCCAAACGATAAGGCTTTGGTTGTGAATGGTGGTAGTTTTGGTCATCGTTTTGTAGAATTGTTGGAACTGCATCATGTTCCATATACAGAGATTAAACTTGAGCATGGAAAGGCGTTGAAAGCCGAGCATCTTGCTCCATATGAGGGACAAGGTTATACTGCATTCTTGGTTAACAAGCATGAGACTTCAACGGGTGTTCATTATGATATGGAATTGATTAGCAATTTCTGTAAGCGAAATAATCTGTTTTTGATAGTAGATTGTATTAGTACATTCTTGGCAGATTCTTTTGATATGAAGGAATTGGGTGCAGATATTATGATTACTGGAAGTCAGAAGGCTTTGGCTTGTCCTCCTGGTATTTCTGTAATGGTACTTTCTCCAAAGGCAATTAATCGAGTTAACAATACTAAGTGTGTGTGCCAATACTTTGATTTGAAGATAGCGTTGAAGAATATGGAGCGTGGTCAGACTCCTTGGACCCCAGCTGTTGGTATTCTTCGTCAGATTAACGCTCGTTTGAAAGAGATTGACGCCAATGGTGGTGTTGAAGGCGAAATCGCTCGAATTGGTGCTTTGGCAACTTACTTCCGAGATAAAATAAAGGATTTGCCTTTTGAAATTGTTTCGGAATCACTTTCTAATGCAGTTACACCGCTTTATCCAACCACTGCTTCTGCATATGATATATTCTTAAAGATAAAAGACGAGTATGGTATGTGGATTTGTCCAAATGGTGGCGATATGAAGGACACTATTTTCCGTGTCGGGCATATTGGGGCATTGAGTACGGAAGATTATGATAAGTTGGTGGCAGCATTTAAGGATTTACAAAATAAAGGTTTCATTTAATTTTAAGAGATATGATTATAGGTGCTTGCGGTTATGGAGCTACTGGTTCCAGTGCTGTATATGATTTAATTAGAGAATTTCAAGAGGTTCAATCTCTTGATTTTGATTCAGAATTTACTTATACGTATCAAGTGGATGGATTGCAAGATTTGCAATATCATCTGACGAGTCATTATTCAAAAGGTTCATCAGGTGATGCAGCAATTAGACGTTTTATTAAACTGTCAAGGTTTGCTAAAACTCCCTTCATGCATTATCAGGTCCCTCCTAAGGAATATCTTAGAATAACTGATGAGTATATAGCCAGCATAGTTCAAGGTAAGTTTATAGGTTATGAAACTTATGATATCTGTAATACTGGATTATTTAGAAGATTCATAAATTTGGCTTTTATTAAATTTATCATTGTAAATTTTCAAAAGAAATTCAAAAAGCCATATAATTTTTGGCCTTTGAGAAATGTTTATGTAAGTATTTCTCCGGATGATTTTATTGAGAAAAGTAAGGCTTATGTGCGTCGTTTGTTGGAAGCAATGGGATATGATTTATCAAAGCCAATACTTTTAAATCAGCCTTTTGAAGGTAATGCACCAGAGCATAGTTTTCCTTTCTTTGATGAACCGAAGGCTATTATTGTAGATAGAGATCCAAGAGATTTATATGCGTTCTATCATAAGGTGTTGGTTGATGAATGCCGTTTCCTTCCTATCGATAATGTGAAATTATTCGTAGAACAGTATCGTCGTATTCGAATGAATCAAAAAAGAATAGATGATGAATCAAAACTATTTGTAAATTTTGAAGATTTAATCTATAATTACGAGGAAACGAAGGATAGAATTATAGCATTCTGTAGCTTAAAAAATCATACTTATCCTAAGAAGTATCTTAATCCTGCAAAATCCATTAATAATACCCAATTATATAAGATGTATCCCGAAATGTCAGAGGACGTAAAGTATATAGAGGAAAATCTTAAAGAGTATCTTTTCGATTTTTCAAAATACGGTGAAGTTTGTCATGATGGGACAATCTTTTGATACGATGAAGAAGGGTGTCGCTGTTTTTGTTGCTGATAGTAATGGAGGGTTCCCTGTTCCTGCCTCAAGGGGGGGGGCTGTTTCCACCCTTGTCGAACTATTAGTTGATGGAAATGATAAAAAGCAACTTGTTGATATGACTGTTGTTTCTTATTATGACGAGAAGGCTTCTGAGTTATCTAAGAAGTATCCTAATATTCATTTTATTTGGGTAAAGATTCCTAGGCTTATCAAGTTGTTGGATAAATTGATTTTTATCTTAGTTTCTAAATATACAAATCTCAAGGCTTCTTCATTTAAAAGTTTGATAGCTTTGGCTTATTATACTTTTAAATCTTCTAATTTGATAAAGAAACAACATTTTGATGTTGTAGTCTTAGAACATAATATTCCACAGGTTTGGATGATTAAATGGAGTGGGTATAATGGTAAATATTTCCATCATCTCCACAATCTTCCTCGAACTAATGCTAAGTGTATGGATGCTTTGAATAAGTGTACTAAGTTTCTTTGTATCAGTCAGTATATGGTGAATGATATTATGAGTGAAGATAGTCCTATTGGTCCAGTATCTGTGGAACGTACAAAAATATTATTTAATTGTATTGATACATCTTTGTTCAGACCTATAGATCGGGAAAAGTTGAAAGTAAATAAGACCGATTATGGTATTGGTGCTGATAGTAGTGTTTTGCTTTTTGCAGGGCGAATAACCTGGGAAAAGGGTATTGACAAGGTTTTAGAGGCGTTTGATTATATCAAGCATAATAATATAGAACTATTAGTTATTGGCGATATAGCTATGGCACTTCAGGAGAAATCTCCTTATGCTGATAAATTGATAAAATTAGGAGAAAAATATCAAGGAAGAATTCATTTTACAGGATATGTTGAGCATGATAAATTACCAGAGTTATATAATCTTGCAGATATTGCAGTTTTGCCTTCTATGTGGGAAGAGCCTGCAGGATTGACAATGGTAGAAGCCATGGCTTGTGGAACTCCTGTTATTACCACTAAGTCTGGTGGTATCCCAGAATATGTGGCTGATGCTGGTATAGTCTTGGAACGAGATGAAAACTTATCACGAGAAATTGCTTCAAGTATTGATTTGCTTTTAGAAGACAGAGACCTTTATCAAACTATATGTAATAAGGGTATAGAAAGAGTAAGAAAGAATTTTGATTCTTTTGACTATATAGATAAGTTCTGTGAAGCAATCAAATGAATCATAATTGTGCATCCTATCAAAAGCAAGTAATAACTTTTAGTAATAAAACAAAAGGCTTATTAGATACTTTATTTATAGTTGGGTATCTATAAGTAATTATTGATATTGATGAAGAAAAATAATTGTAAAGTGAAAAGATCAGGATTAAATGGAAGCAATAGATATTTCTCAAAACATTCAAGACTTCAAGCAAGTTTTTGAAAATGAGAGTAGAATCATATTCTCTGCAAGGTTTGGAGATGGTAAGTCTTACTTTTTGAAAAAGTTTATGGAAAGCTATCCGAAAGAGGCTAATGATTATTACTTCATCACTTTACATCCTGTCAATTACGTGGTTGAGGAGAATCGGGATGTCATTGAGTATATCAAGCGAGAAATTCTGTTTCAACTCATTAAGGATAATCGTATCTATGACTTTAAAGAGGGGTAGTATCAGCGAATGTGATGCTTTTACTTGTCTTATCCAGAAGTCTTTAGGGCAGATGATGGCTAAGTCTGTTTTGATTATTGAAGATTTGGACAGAATAGATCCTGCTCATCTATTCCGCATCATGAATGTCTTATCCTCTCAGGTTGATAATCCCTATTATTCGGAGGTTCCTAATGGTAACAAGTTCGGTTTTGATAAGATAATCCTTGTAATGGATTACGAGATAGCTCGTCATCTCTTCCACCATTTCTATGGTAAAGAGGCGAACTATGAAGGCTATATGAATAAGTTTCTGAATACCTTACCCTATTCGTATTCTATAAAAGAAGAGGCGCATAGGCAAGTTGAAGCTAAACTTTTGGATATATGTAAAACAGATGAGGTTTTGGGAGTAGTTCAGCAGTTGTCTAGCAACAAGGAAGATAGTTTTTCTGTCCCATCGGCAATTATGCAGATGTCAGTTAGCAGATGTAAGGAGTTTCTTGATATGGATGTTTGTAATTTGATAAGAAATTCTTGGAAGAAGGAGGAATATGATATTCCTACGCAAACAGTATGGACTAAAATACTAGCATGTTACCGTTTCTTGTTTCCTGATAGATCTTTAGATTCAATACAAGAAATGATGTTGTATGGATTCTCTGATTTACAATTAGCAGAACTTTATGCCCCATATAATTATGCCTTGAAAGGTGAAAGTGAATTTTATATGGAGTATGAAAATGACATGTATGATTTTTGCTATATCAAGGGAAAAAATCTTGTGCGAAGGGGTAGAGTGTTATCTTGGCAAAGTGATAAAACTCTAGATGTGGCAGAAATAAGGAAAGAACTGCAAAAGATGAATCATGATATTAGGAATTTGTTGCTTGGGTAAAAGGTGTTTTATGAAGAACATCGTTATTTAGTAGAGCTATTTTTGTTTGTAAATATTTGTGTGTTATTATGTGGATAAGAAATCTTCCTGCTTATTATAAAATGCAGCAATCTAGTTTTAACAATTTAGTTTTCTTATGGAAAACTAATAATGTTTATGTTATGGATAATCATCTTGCTGCAGCATGGTGTTGGATGCAAGAATGTAATGCTGATAGTAGATATCATTTTTTGCACATTGATAGGCATAATGATCTTGGTACAAACACGCCATTTGATGTGTATAGGCATATCAAGCATAATCAGCATTTGTCTATAGACGAATATACGGAATTATATTGGATACCTGAAGGAGGAAAATCTCAGCAAAAAGCATTTAGTTGGGATAATTACATTACTCAATGTTTGTACCTCTTTCCACAGTGGTTTTAAGAAGCGGCTTTCTCTACTCGTACTTTTTTAGGTCGAAATGAACGTGAAAAGTTTCTTGGTGCAGAGATTCATGGTCTTTCTGCTACTGAGCTACTAAATTACATTGATAATAATATTTATGGCGAAGAAGATATTAAACAACTTAATGAAATGATAGGAAAGAAATCGACAAAATGGATCATAAATTTAGATTTGGATTATTTTTATGAATCTAATGGTGATGGTTTCTTTCAGCTACTTACTGATGATTACATAAGCATGTTAGCTTATAAATTGAAAAATATTCGAGATCAAATACAAGTCTTGACTATTGCTCTTAGTCCTGAATGTTGTCGTAACTGGGATAATTCGCAGCATGCTCTTAATATATTTATGGAAACTTTTGAAGGACGTCCTTTCTGTTTCCCTGAAGACTGTCAATAATTATAATTCAAACAAAATAATGAGGATATTACATATAGCAGAATGTGCAGGAGGTGTAGAGCGTTATCTTCAGATGCTCCTGCCACGATTAGAGAAAAAGGGAATGAAACAGTATTTCATCTGTTCTTTCAATTATGATGAAAGTACATATTGCAAGATGGTGGATGGTGTTAAACAAATGGATCTTACGCAATCATTCTCACCTTTGAAAGTGATTGCTAAAGTTAGAGCTATTCGCCAGGAAATCAAAAAAGTCAATCCTGATATTCTGTATTGCCATAGCAGTTTTGCTGGAGGTTTAGGGCGTATGGCTGCCATAGGTTTACATTGTAAGGTCGTTTACAATCCTCATGGTTGGGCTTTTAACATCAAGTAAATTCCATGGTAGTATTGATTTCTCAAATCTAAAATGTATAATCAAAATTGAAATAAATTATGGCTAATGAGATAGTTTTATCGAGAAATAAACAAATAGACGTTATGCGTGGTATTGGTATTTTTCTTGTTGTATTAGGACATACATACCATAATAGTGGAATGTTGTATCTTTTTCATATGCCACTGTTTTTTATGTTGTCTGGTTCGGTGTTAAATTATACGAGACATAACTATTCTATAGGCAGAAGATTTAAAGGAATAATGGTTCCTTATTTTATTTTCTCTATTCTTTGTTTCTTCTATTGGGCATTTGTAGAATCTAAGTTTAGACCTATTCATGATGAAGTTCTGTTTGGTGGATATCTGGGAACTCTTAATGTTAAAGTACAGCAGTTTATTAATATCTTTTTGGCTGAGAATAGTGCAAATGCCTATACCTATAATATCGTAATGTGGTTTTTACCATGTTTGTTCGTCGCAGATTTGATTTATGCAAAGATAAAGAACCTTAAAGGAATATGGGTTGTTATGATAGCTTTTATCGCTTTATATTATTTATGGGTAAGTAAGCTCCCATGCTTAATATGGAGTTTGAATATTGCCATACTTGTAGTTCCTTTTATTTTTATAGGACATAAGGGGTATCCCAAACTAGTTAAGCTAGCGAGTCGTATTCCTAGAAGGAATATGCTGGTTATTACTCTTATGTGTATTCTTTTTTTTGTATTTTTGGCAATCCAGTTTAACATTCAATCAGATATAAGGGGTAATGTCATTCCTCCATTTTATAGCTTTTATGGCATGGCAATTCTTGGTTCGCTGATTATATTCTGTATTTCATATTTAATCAATAATCTTAGTGTTGTGGGGGGGGCAAATCTCTTATTTAGGAAAGAACAGCTTGATACTCATGTGTATTCATGAGCCTATTAAAAGAGTTCTTCTAGTTGTTTTGTCTAAAGTATCATCTTTGCCTATAGAAGATCTGAGAGGTAACATTTTACTTAGTATTATATGTGTATGTATTTTGCTTTTGATATGTGTTCCTATTGTTAATGTAATCAACAAAAAAATAGCTTGGACGATTGGCAAATTCTGATTATTTCATATAAATCTATATTAAATGAAACTGAAAAGTATAATATATCTGTGTTTGGAGAAAATACTATCTCCTTGCACAGACAAGATAGTTTGTATCTCTAAGGCAGAAAAGGCTTCGGCAGAGCGTGAACACATTGCTAAGGATGATAAGCTTGCTTTGATTCCGAATGGTATTGATGTGAGTGCTGTAAAGAATGCTGTAGCTAAGTCTAGAAGTGAACTTGGTATTGCGGAAGATGCCTTTGTGGTAGGTATGATTGGAAGACTTTCTCCACAGAAGGCACCTGATGTATTTATCCGTGCAGCCAAGTTGATACATGATGAGATTCCTAACTCTGCTTTCATCATTGTGGGAAGTGGTGAGGAAGAGGAAGAAGTCAAGGCCTTTGCTAAGGAGAATGGTTTGGAACTTGTAATAACCGGTTGGACTGATGAGCCATATAGCTACTTGAAAGTATTTGATGTGGCGATGCTCTTATCAAGATGGGAAGGATTCGGATTGGCTGTTGTTGAGTATATGGCTGCTGAGAAGAATGTGGTTGCTACCAAGATAGATGCCATCCCTACATTGGTAGATGATGGTGTTGATGGTCTGTTGGTGGAAATGGATAATCCGCAAGATGCCGCAGAAAAGGTTCTCTGGTTATATCGTCATCCGAAGAAAGCTGCGGAAATGAAATCCAAGGCTTTGAAGAAAGTGATAGAGAACTATGACATTTCAAGAGTTGTAGATCAACATGTTGAAATGTTTGGGGAACTTACTGGAGGAAAGTAGGTTTTAAATATGATGAATCATATTTTTGTTACTCTGCTGTATTGTTTAGGATATAAGGAAAATATAAGCAATGTCGTTGCTGGTATGGACTGGCTAGGACTTTATTCCTTTGCTTCCAAGCAGGCGATATTGGGAATTTGCTTTGAGGACCTTGATGACGGAGTCACTTTTGGTTAATCCTGTTTAAAAATCGAAAAAGTCCAATTTCTTAAAATACTCTGTATCCCCAGTAAACACTGGGGATACAGAGTATTGTCATAGGGGTCGGATGCTTACAAAAGTCATTTAAAGTTTTATGAGAAAATATCAGAAAGTAGTAATATGGATTGGTATTGGGGTTTCATTAATATGTTCCTTGGTGATGATATACCTTTTTCTGTTTCATAAGAGACCTTATGTTGGCATTGAGTATATGTTAGATACTGAAGCAGTGGGACAATATGGTGACTTTATGGGTGGTGTGGTAGGTACTTTCCTTAGTGTAGTCTTACTCTTCTTTACCTTTAGCCTACAACGTGAGGATTCTGATAATAATGTTCAAGTTTATAATAACCAACAGTTGAATGATGAATTCTTTCATCTTATGGATTTATATAAAGATATTGTTACTCAGTTTCATTATGTTGCTACAGGAAATGGTGGTGAATATTATGAAGGCAAAGAGGCATTAAAGAAATACGTGGAAGTTTTGAATGATGAATATCCTACAAATTTGTCAATGTCTTTTAGACGAAAAAAGGCTATCGTCGTATTCCAAAAATTCTATAGCCAAAATAACGAATTGCTTTCAATATATTTTAGAACTCTTTACCGTTTATGCCAAATTATAGATAATAGCAGATGTATTGACCTTAAAAAAGTAGAGTATATTAAAATCTTGAGAGCACAGTTTACAAATGCTGAGCTGTTTTTTATCCGATACAACGCAATGAATGTTTTTGGTGTGAAATTTCGTGAGTATATAAATAAATACAACTTGCTAAAGCATGTTCAGCCATTAAGTCTACTGGAATTCAAACAATGGCATGAACACCTCAACTCTACTAATTTTTCCAAAGCAAATTATACGCTACAGACATTAAAACGGGAATTGAGGCATAGCTTGGAAGGTAAGGATGAGTTTTTTAGGGGGCTTAGTTCTACGAAACGTTATTATGTAAGTGTAAACGTAAATAGCATTAAGTCATCCATTGAAATAATACTGATTAGAGATAATAATATATCTGAAAATTCAGAAAGTATTTATTCATGGATGGATGTGTTTACTCCAGATGAATTAGAAAAGCTACTTTTCTTTTTTTTATATGAGAATTTAGTTATTGCAAACTTTAATAGTTTTAACGTGAGACGACAGTTGAAATTTAATTATAATATCATAACTAGTGACGACAACAAGGATAGAATATCAGTCACGGTCGAAAATAAATTCAGTCACCCTTTAGTTTTATCATATAAATATGTATAGAGATGGAAAAATATCTATTTATTCAAGATGAACTTCATGTTTTTGGTCACCAAGATGTTATAGATGCAATAGCTAAATATGCAAATGAGCATAAACTGCAGATGTATTTGTTAAAGTCTCCATTGGGTAATAAAAAATATGCCTATGCGGACAAAGATAGTTTCATCCTGCTATCACCACATCATAAAATTACTTTTATTACTTGCAGGGGAATTCTTGACAATGTATTTGAGGATTATTATGAGGATGTTATAGAAGATATAGGTGCTATCTCTGATAAGTTTTTATATAAAGAATATATCGGAAGAACGAGGGAATGGAAAGAAAAGTTGACTCGCAAGGTTCTTTCTGAATCGTTATTGAAGAATATTAATCAATTTTATAATGAAGCATATGTCGAAGATGTTGCTATAAGAAGAAAGTTAGAGTTGGTTATTTCATTGTTTATTGGTAGTATCAATGATATAACTAATGTATCCCTTGATGAGCCCAAAGAAATATTGGATAAGGTGAAGCATAAGATTCAGCTTTTTGATGGTGACCAAACCAATTTTATCTATGGCTCACTTGATAAGAAAGTAGTAACGATACAAGGCCTTTCTGGAACAGGAAAGACCGAATTGCTCCTACATAAACTAAAAGAACTATATACGGAAAACGAAAGTAACAGAATTTTTTTTACTTGTCATAATAAAATATTAGCTAAGAATCTTCATGAACGTATTCCTGCATTTTTCAATTTTATGAAAATTGAACAGCAGATTGAATGGAATAGAAGGTTATGGTGTTCAAATGCATGGGGAAGTCAAGGTGATAGAGATTCTGGACTTTATCGATATATATGTTATTTTTATGGTATATCATTTTATACATATTCTCAAGGCAATAGTTTTTTGCAAGTTTGTCAATTGGCTTTACAGGAATTGAAGAAGAAAAAAGAAGAAGAAGGAGATGAATGGAAATATGCTTTTACCTATGTGCTTGTGGATGAAAGTCAAGATTTTGATGATACTTTTGTTGAATTATGTTTGCTTGTAACAGAAAAACAAGTTTATATCGCTGGTGATATTTTTCAAAGTATATTTGAGGATGCTTCTAATCATTCTACAGAACCAGACTTCTTGTTGAGTCGCTGCTATCGAACTGATCCGAAAACTTTGATGTTTGCTCACGCTCTTGGTATGGGATTGTTTGAGTCTCGTAAATTATGGTGGCTCGACAAAAAAGAGTGGCAGGAATGTGGTTACGATGTGCAAGAAACTGATGGTAAGTACATCTTAACTCGTGAACCTATTAGAAGATTTGAAGATTTAGGGGATGATTATGATAGTGTAAGAATTTATTCGACAGAACAATTTGCCAATGGAATTGTTTTTATTATAAAGGATTTGATTAAGGAAAACCCTACAATTTCTGTAAATGATATAGGCATCATTCTATTGGATGATAAAGACTACATTTATGATTTAATGACAGATATTGGTGACGCTATAAAACAGCAATTGAAGTGGAATGTAAACGTTGCATATTTGTCAAAAGAAAAAGTCAAAAATGCTTTATTCATTTCTAATAGAAATAATGTTAAGGGGTTAGAGTTTCCTTTTGTGATTTGCGTTACCAAGCAAATTACATCATCTAGTAAATATCGCTCTGCATTATATACGATGTTAACTCGTTCTTTTTTGCGTTCATATTTACTTCTACAACGAAGTGATAATGAGGGCATCCGAAAAGAGATACTTGCTGGTTATTCTGAGATTAAAGAATACAAACGTATGACGATTAGTGTGCCAAATAAAGATGAAATTAAAAACATAAAGGCAAGAATTAGGTTTGAAGGGAATGCAAAGTCTCTAGCAGAAATATTAAAAGAAATTTTTGAAGAGAAACATCTTACATCTCAACAGCAAACAATAATTAAAGATATGCTAATTGATAAGGTTAAGACTACGGATAAAGATGAGCTCACTATGGTTATTGAAAATCTAATCAACATAATATGATTTTTAACGACATCGTGAAGTCGGGCACGCCTAATCCGGTAGTGAAGGACTACAAGCCTGCTTTGTGTGATGGTCAGAAGTTGCAGTCAACTTTCATCGAGTATGACATCCGCAAGCCTATCGAGAACTTGCCATTTACTCCTACTGAGGACGATGTAATCTTCAACTTTGCAGCTGTTCATCGTACTCCTTGTCATGAGGATCATGAGTATTTCGAGACGAATATCCGTGGTGCTGAGAATGTAGTGGCTTTTGCTGAGAAGTGGAATATCAAGAAGATTGTGTTTACTTCGAGTATTGCACCATACGGAGCTGCTGAGGAACTGAAGAAGGAGACTACTTTGCCGACTCCTAATACTGCATACGGTATCTCTAAGTTGGTGGCAGAAAAGATTCATGAGAAGTGGCAGAATGGTGATGCGGCTCATCGCCAGCTCACTATTGTTCGTCCAGGTGTGGTATTCGGAAAGGGAGAGAATGGTAATTTCACCAGATTGTATTGGGCTATCCGTGGTCATAAGTTTGCTTACCCTGGCAGAAAGGATACCATCAAGGCTTGTATCTATGTAAAGGAATTGGTTCGCTTCATGCTGTATCGCTTGGAACATCATGAGCATGGTGTTGAGTTGTATAACTGTTGCTTCGAGCCTGCTTATACCATTCAGCATATTGTTGAGGCTATGAAGAAGGTGACTGGATTGACTCAGTTTGTGCCTGATATTCCTAACTGGGTTATCATGCCTATGGCAAGGATGGCAATGCTTCTTGGCTCGCCAATGGGTATCTGTCCTGCGAGAGTGAAGAAACTCCAGATTTCTACTAATATCTGTGGTGAGAAGTTGAAGAACTGCGGTTATCAGTTTAAGTGGAGCTTCGAGGAAGCGCTGGCTGATTGGTTTGAGGATAATGACAGGAAGGGGTTGAAGTGACGTTTGCAACCTTAATATAAGTTAAGATTATCGTTGGTTTACATGTCTTTTCGATGATTTATATTATCTTTGAAAGGAACTATACATATAACAATAATGAACGAACATATATCTCTTTGGGTTAAGCAAACAGGTGTTTTGCCAGTGAACCTGCTTCACTGTCAAAATGCTGGTGTTCTTAAATATGCAATGTTAGATGGTGACATCAACAATTTCTGTCTTGACTATTCTGAAAATCAAGATATGGATGCTGATGCTTACAAACAGCAAGCTTGGTCATCAAATATGCGTAATTATATACGTGTGGCAGGAGATGATGTTATGCTGTATCGGGTGGGGAATGTTTCGCCTGAGCGTATTTCAAAAAGCCTTGTACTGAATAACATGGAGAAATTCTATCAGTACATTTCTCCAAAACAGGACGTGCCTAACATTGAAGGCATTGTTCCCTTTGTCATGAAAGAATTTCGTGGTATCAGAAATTGGCTTCGTGAAGAGAATAGCGCAGAGAGTTCAATGACAGCACTGTTATATATGCTGGCTTTCATCAAGGACAACGGCAATATCGGTAACGATAGCCTTGTATCCTTAGGATTGCCAGCCAACACTCTTGACATAGTGGGTAAACTTACTACTATGGAAGAGCATCTGCAACATCTGAGAGAAGGTATGAATGGCTTTCTGCCTAATATATCATTACTTTTACGTCATGCAGCCGGTCAACTTTTTGAAGAGGCAAACTATATTGCGAAATTCAATCCTCAGTTGAGCTTGTTTACTAATTATGACATCAAGTATGCCTATGACCCTCAGAAATTGGGAGCGTTCTATACACCAACCTATTTGGCACGTTCTATAGTCGAGAAGGTTATAAAAGAAAGCCATATTGAAGACAAGGAGGAAATATCCATTTTGGATCCAGCCTGTGGTTCTGGTGAGTTCTTGGTTGAAGCATTGCGCCAACTGAAGACCATTGGATTTACGGGCAAGGTGAAAGTTTACGGATGGGATGTGTCTTCCGTAGCTATCAATATAGCTAATTTTGTACTCCACTTTGAGAAAGAAGAGTGGAATAATAGCTTGGAGTTACATATAGAGGAACATGATTCTATAGTATGCAATTGGCCTAACGTGGACATCGTTTTCATGAACCCTCCGTATAGTTCCTGGGAACAGTTGAACGATGAACAGCGAGAGTCCGTAAAGGAATTGATGCCAAAAGGAAAGCCAAATCTTTCTGGCGTGTTCTATTTGAAAGCGGTAAATGCATTGAAAGAGAGTGGTGTCATCGGATGTGTAATGCCGACCTCTTTCTTGATAAACGATGCAACAAAAGAGCTTAGAAAGATTTCCAAGGAAAAAGCAACACCTTTTTATATTGGTCGTTTGGGAAGTTTCGTTTTCCAAAGAGCATTCGTGGATGTATGTGTCGTAATGGCAAAAGTTAGAGCAGATTTTGATGGGAGCATAACCATGTTGTGGACAGACAATAAAGGAAAGCTTGTACCCGATGCCTTGCGGAAGTTGCGTATGATAGATTATGGGGCTGCCATTCCGTTGAACATGGAGGATGTTAGCATCTATCAACAAGATGCTAAAAGTGTTTTTAACAATGAAGTTTGGATGCCTCTGTCTTATAAAGAGATGCAGGTAAAAAAAACATTGGACGGTTTGCTCGCTTGTGGTGCTATGGAGCGCGTTAAGGATGTTTTTAACGTAAGACAGGGCTGTCGTACAGGAAACAACAGTCTGTTCAAGATAAAGAAACAAGAGCTCTTGGCTATGGGAGAAGAGGAACAATCTTTCTTTAGACCGTCCGTTGACAGTGGTAGCTTGCAAAACAATGTTCTTCAAGAGGAGTCATACGTATTCTTTCCATATGGTGAAAATGGACTTAACATTCTTAGCGAGGAACAACTCGAGAATAAAGTTCCTACGTATTATCGGAAAATAGTAGGTTCAAAGGAATCCTTGGCCTCTCGTGCTAGTGGCATTAGGGAATGGTGGGCATTGACACGTCCTGGTTCTTGGCAATATACACCGGAGTTAAAATTGGTTTCAGCTGAATTTGGTAACTCATCTAATTACTCTATAGATGAATCAGGGCGATTTGTCGTAGAAAGAGGATTGGCGTGGCTGCCCAAAGACGAGCAAATGCCTATTGATAATCTCTATGCTTATCTTGCCATATTATCATCCGAGTATTATAACACTCTGTTAGCAATATATTCCAAGCAATTGGCTGGCGGAAATTGGTTTAACTTGGAAAAGAAGTTTGTTGATCAGATTCCATTGCCAAGATTCTCGGATAATGAGGACTATACGTTGCAACTATTGATTGGATATGGCAAGAAAATAGCTAATGGAGTTAGATTTGACTATTACAAATGTGAACACTTGGTAAGGGGACTCTATGGCTGCTAAACAAAATACACCAACTCTTGTTAGAGGTGTTCTACAAAAACTAAAAGTGAGAATCGGGCAATCTGGAAATTTGAATATGGAAGAGGCATATGGTAGTAATTCTATTTCCTACACTCTTAGGGACTACAATGCCAGTTCTGCTACATTCCAAATGGTAGGCACTCATGGCAAATATGTTCCGATAGTAGCCATTCGAGAAGGCTTCAACTTGTATGCATCTATCGGATATACAAACATGGGGAAGAAGAAAAAGTCTGCTGTATCGAGTGTTTCTTTTCAGGTATTTGATATGGAAAGGTTGTTGTTTAGAGCAGAATGGACAGAAGAGCCTAAAGATGATATGCCGCATCCTCAACCTCATTGGCATTTTCATCCTTATTCTCAAAGTGGTATGAAGGAAGAAGAACAGCCTAAAAAATTTGAGGAAACATTACAAGGCAGTTTTCTGAATACTTTGGATACGGATGCGAAATCTGAAAAGATAGACATTGCTGATATGCATCTGGCAATGGACTATAATATTGCTTCAGCCCCATATGAAAAGAGCTGGGACGAAACAAGAGTACAGGAATGGGCTTTTAAAACCATCGATACCCTCTTTGAAGAACTTGACTTTGTTATCAGCAAAGGACATAAAGCATAAAGAGTATATTGACGATAACGCTGTGTCGGTATCATGCGTATCGGTGCAATTGGTACCAAGGTATTGCTTCTATCTCCGTCATCCGTTTCTGTTAAAGCGTGTCAGGGGGCACCTTTTCCGTATCGTATGATGGGGAATAATTGAAAGATTCCTATCTTTGATAAACCGATGATTTATTATCCTATCTCGGTATTGATGTTGGCTGGTATCCGTGAGATACTGATATCATCGGGGAGAAGCCAGAGCATCCAAAGAGCAACTATGCTGTGGTTGGCTTATACTTCTATCCTAATAAGGTGGTGGAAGTGGCAAAGCATATCAAACCATCTGCTCGTGGTGAGTTGGAAATCACAACAGTAAACCAGGAGTTCCTGAAGGATAAGCAACTGAAGGTGCAGACTATGGCAAGGGGTTTTGCTTGGCTTGATACTGGTACTCATGATTCGCTGTCGGAGGCTTCAACTTTTATTGAGGTTTTGGAGAAACGACAGGGCTTGAAGGTGGCTTGCTTGGAAGGTATTGCTTATCGCCAAGGTTGGATAGATAGTGATACGTTGCGTGAGAATGCTCAGCCAATGCTGAAGAATGACTATGGCAAGTATCTTCTTTCAATTCTTGAAGAGAAAGGTCAAACTTTAAAGAAGAATTTAGAATATTAAGAAGATGAAGAATATCATTATCACGGGCGGTGCTGGTTTCATCGGCTCACACGTAGTAAGACTTTTCGTGAACAAATATCCTGAGTATCACATCATCAACCTCGACAAGTTGACATACGCAGGCAACCTGGCTAACCTCAAGGACATTGAGGACAAGCCTAACTATACTTTCGTTAAGGGCGATATCTGCGATTTCGACCTGATGTTGAAGCTGATGCAGGACTACAAGGTGGATGGCATCATTCATCTCGCTGCCGAGAGCCATGTAGATAGAAGTATCAAGGATCCATTCACTTTCGCTCATACCAACGTGATGGGTACCCTGTCTCTGCTCCAGGCGGCAAAGATTTACTGGGAGAGCCTTCCAGAGGGTTACGAGGGCAAGCGTTTCTACCACATCTCTACCGATGAGGTGTATGGTGCATTGCAGATGACTCATCCTGAGGGCATTCCTGCTCCTTTCACCACCAAGGCATCCAGCGGTAAGAACCACGAGGCTTACGGCGAGGAGTTCTTCGTAGAGACTACCAAGTACAATCCTCACTCTCCATACTCAGCATCTAAGGCAAGCTCAGACCACTTCGTCCGTGCCTTCCACGATACATACGGTATGCCAACCATCGTGACCAATTGCTCTAACAACTACGGTCCATACCAGTTCCCTGAGAAGTTGATTCCGTTGTTCATCAACAACATCCGTCATCGCAAGCCATTGCCAGTATATGGTAAGGGTGAGAACGTGCGCGACTGGTTGTATGTAGTAGATCATGCCCGTGCCATCGATATGATTTTCCATAAGGGCAAGATTGCCGAGACTTACAACATCGGCGGTTTCAACGAGTGGAAGAACATCGATATCATCAAGGTGGTTATCAAGACCGTGGATAGATTGCTCGGTCGCCCTGAGGGTGCTGACTTGGATTTGATTACTTATGTAACAGACAGAAAGGGGCACGATATGCGTTATGCCATCGACTCTCGTAAGCTCCAGAAGAAACTCGGCTGGGAGCCATCTCTCCAGTTTGAGGAGGGTATCGAGGAGACCGTGAAATGGTATCTCGATAACCAGGAATGGATGGATCATGTTACTTCTGGGGAGTATCAGAAGTATTATGAGAATATGTATAATGTTTAGTGTTTAATGTTTAGTGTTTAGTGTTTGAGTTGAACACGGATGTGAAGTTCTTAGAGAACACGAATCTGGCGAATAGCACGAAGGAGACTGGTTGTCTTGAATGAATACATATATAGTATATTACACATTATTATATATATATACCGCTGGTCTTAGAATGGGGAACCCGAATATGTAGTGTTTAATGTGTAGTGTTTAATGTTTGAGTTGAACACGGATTAGGTGTTTTTAAGCCAATGAGAGCGATGGTAATTTGTTGATAACTCGCGATTTTCTTGGTAGTTTAGAGGAAATAATGTATTTTTGCGACTGTAAATTAGACGTTTAAAATTAAAGATTATGGCAACATTAACTATAGAGGTGGAGGATAGAAGCGTTTTGGCAGAGCTCAAAAAGGTGCTTGAGTCAATGAAAGGTGTTGTGATTGTTCCTAATCATAAGAAGACAGGCATAGAGGAAGCTATGGATGATATTCGTCATGGTAGAGTGACTGAGTATAAAAATGCTGATGATATGTTTGATAAGTTGGGAATATGAAATACAAAATTGTAGCTGGAGTATGTCGCACACGGATTGCACTGAGGGCACGGAGGAAGCCTAACTCGGCTCTGCTGCTTGATTTTTAAACGAACACAAATAGGACGAATCTACACTCTAAGTGGATGTTAACTTATTTTTTGCGACCTTTACCAAATAGTTCTGAATGGGAACCTAAACGGACAAGTTCTATTATATCGTGTTCCTTGTCAAACCATATTAATAGAGTGTCACTTTCTATATGACATTCATAAGCGTCTTAATAAATTCTTTATCATTCTTGAAACGCTTATAGTCCTTCTTGAATTGTGAGGTCTTACGAATTTCTTTCAAAACGCCTATTCTTCCATTGATGCCATAAAGCTATCTATGCTATCTAAGCGGACGATGCCTGCATCGTGTCCGCTTTCTGCTTCTTTCATCGCAGCCAAAGTTTCTGCATTCGGTATATATTCCTTTGACATTGACTTAGATACAGGATTGGCAGACACAATCTTGACGCCTTGCATATGGGAAAGTACGCCTTTCAATTGTTCCATTAATGATGGACTATCTATTTGTAATGTTAATTGTGCCATAACTTTTATTCTTTTGTGCAACATGTGGAAGATGAATCACGATATAATAGCATAATTTTATTGATATTAACGGATTTAACCCCATATTTCCTTTTCTCTGTGCGAATATAAGGCTTTTTGGTGAAACCACCAATTTTTTAAGGTGTTTTTCTGTTTAGTGTTTAATGTGTTTAATGTTTAGTGTTTAGTGTGTTTAATGTTTTAATTTATGAACTGATAGAGATATCTGGGTGGAACACTACGAATGAGATTGGAGGGGGCTTAAATATACACGAATAGGAGTTGTGGCTAAAGGGGATATAATCACAATGATTTCTGAATGTGAAGATACTCTTATTATATATTAGTATATTTCTATATTATTTGTATAACTACAATGATTAATATATCTACAATTTTTGATTTTCTAAAGTATTGCCTTGGGGATAAGGTTGATATGAGCAGGGTGGTTGCTGGTATGGACTGGCAGCTGCTGTATGAGTTTGCTTCGAAGCAGGCATTGCTTGGATTTTGTTTTGATGGTATTGAACGACTGGGGAAGGAGTTTCCTGAGGAGTTGAAGCAGAATCCGATAAGAAGGGATGTGCTGATGACTTGGATGGCTAAGGCGCAGCAGATTCGCAGGATGAATATGAATGTGAATGGGGTGGCTGCTAAGGTGTATAGACAACTGACGCAGGATGGTATGGCTTGTTGCATACTGAAGGGGCAGGGGAATGCACTGATGTATGGGAATCCTTATTCTCGTAATCCTGGGGATGTGGATGTATGGCTGAATGCTCCTCGAGAGGTGATAATGGAGTATGGCAGAAGGAATTTCGACTTGGAGGATGATATTAGGTATCAGCATCTGGAGACTACGGTGGATGGGGTACCTGTGGAGTTGCATTTTACACCTGCAGTGATGAATTGTCTGGTGTATAGTGGAAGACTACAGAAGTGGTTTAGGAGGAATGCGGACTTGCAGTGCTCGAATGTGGTTAGCTTGCCTGATGGGGCTGGCGAGATTGCTGTGCCTACAACGGCGTTTAACGTGGTTTATCAGCTGACGCATTTGTATCATCATTTCTTTGATGAGGGGATTGGATTGAGGCAGATGGTGGACTACTACTATGTTTTAGTGAAGAGTGAAGAGGGACGGGTGAAGAATCTGACGGCATTGCAGCGAGACCTGAAGCATTTGGGTTTGTGGAAGTTTGCTGGGGCTGTGATGTATGTGATGCATGTGGCATTGGGATTGCCTGAGGAGAGGATGATAAGGCCGATGGATGTGAAGCGTGGAGAGTTGCTGTTGTCTGAGATTATGAATGGTGGCAACTTTGGTAGGCACTATACTAAATATGGGGAGTTTACGAAGCAGAGCATGGGTAAGAAGTATTTCTTGAAGATATGGAGGAATATGCATTTTGTGAGGTATTATCCTGCAGAGGCTCTGAGTGAACCGATATTTAGGACGTGGCACTTTTTCTGGAGGAAGAGACAGAAAAGGTAAAAGAGTAAAAAGGTAAAAGAGTAAAAAGGTAAAAAGGGCTACGCTTTGCGGGAGGAACGGGAATGGATATAACGGCAGGGCAGGGGGATAAAAAAGAAGCGGTTAAGAGTTGAAGAACTCTTAACCGCTTTTAAGTACCCAGAGCCGGGGTCGAACCGGCACGGGTTGCCCCACTGGTGTTTGAGACCAGCGCGTCTACCGATTCCGCCATCTGGGCTTAATTGCGAGTGCAAAGGTATATATTTTTTCTGAATAAACAAAGTTTTCAGCTAAAAAAATACAAAAGTCTTGGCTGTTTCGTGATAAATGTGTACTTTCGTATGCGAAATTAGGGTCTTTATGGGCTCTAATTAGTGAATTTAAGGTTGATAATAGTCTTATGCCACAGAAATGTGGGGTATTAAGATTGATGAGTGAAACTTGAAAAACTAAACTTAACCGACTATGGCTACAGATAATAAGAATTATTATTGCGTGATACTTGCTGGTGGTAAGGGCAGAAGACTCTGGCCTTGCAGTCGTGAAAGCAAGCCAAAACAGTTTTTGGACTTCTTCGGTACTGGAAAAACTCAGTTGCAGCAGACGTATGAGAGGTTTCTCGATATTGTGCCTAAGGAGAATATTTATGTTTCTACATATTTAAATTATCGTGACTTGGTGCGTGAGCAGCTGCCTGAGCTTAGTGAGGATCAGATTTTGGCTGAACCTATTTATCGTAACACGGCGCCAAGTTTGTCGTGGGCTAACCACAGAATTTCTCTACTTAATCCTAATGGCTGTTTGATTGCTACGCCTTCTGATCAGATTGTGTTTAATGAGGAGGCTTTCAAACGTAACGTGTTGGAGGGATTGAAGTTTGTTGAGGGTAACAAGAGATTGCTTACGATGGGTGTGAAGCCTACGCGTCCTGAGCCTGGTTATGGTTATATTCAGCTTGGCGATGGGGTAGAGAATAACTTCTATAAGGTTAAGTCGTTTACTGAGAAGCCTGATAGAAACTTTGCTAAGATGTTTATGGAGAGTGGCGAGTTTTATTGGAATACTGGCCTGTTCTTGGGCAACGTGAACTATCTGCGTGAATGTTTCGTGAAGTTTTTGCCTCCGGTGTTGCGCAACTTCGACAAGACTGAGGATGTGAATAGTCTTGAGGCTGAGAGAAGGTATATAATGGAGAATTTTCCTTCGTATCCTAACCTTTCTATTGATGAGGCTATATTGGAGAAGTCGGAGAATGTGTGTATGATGAAGTGCGACTTCGGTTGGGCTGACCTCGGCACATGGCATAGCATTTATGAGGCTATGCAGAAGAGTGAGGACGACAACGTGATTATTGACAGTGATGTGGTATTGGATGATGCCAAGGGTAATGTGGTGAAGTTGCCTAAGGGTAAGTTGGCTGTGATAAATGGTCTTGATGGCTATATTGTGGCTGAGGAGGACAACGTGCTGTTGATATGCAAGAAGGAGGACTCGTCGGCACTGGTAAGGAAGTTTGTGAATGAAGTGCAAATAAAGAGAGGCGAAAAGTTCGTGTGAAAAAGGGAGCGGGTAATGTTTAGTGTTTAGTGTTTAGTGTTTAATGTTTAAACTTGGTGTCGAACACGGATTGCACTGAGAGCACGGATGAGCCTAACTCGGCTCTGCTGCTTGAGTGGTTAAGGGAACACGAATATCTCGAATGACACTCTAAGTTTGCAGAAGAATGCGACGCAGTCGCATAAATGTTAAA
>ERZ1026852.271-NODE-271-length-35394-cov-12.385948_pt1 | contig 35394 bp, 23 predicted proteins | sample MGYA00380156_ERZ1026852 | MGnify/ENA primary metagenome ERZ1026852 (study PRJEB33269, sample SAMEA4719792) | human gut metagenome | biome: human-associated habitat; feature: organic feature; material: feces | place: Cameroon | collected 2013-10 ...
CTCCCCCGCGCCGCTTACGCGGCTTTCCCCTCCCCGTGGGAGAGGGGAGTGAATAGCCTTGCTAATTATGGATTAATTACTCTATCGCAAATTATAGTAGGACGGTGGTCTCCGTGCCACGTCCTCCAGCAAGCGAATTAGGTTATCACAGGGAGGACGTGGCACGGAGGCCACCGTCCTACTATTTTTGGGTTCGCTTTCTATTCAGGGAGGACGTGGCACGGAGACCACCGTCCTACTGGTAGGGGCCTCTTTTTCTTTTACGCTATGATGGCGATGCGGCGAAAAATGTATAACTTTGCAGTTGGCTTTTCGCATTGAAGCTGGCAACAAAGAAAGCATAGTGAATAAACAGAACATAAACCCTTGCACAGATGTCTGGAAACAGTTTTACATTTAAGCAATTTGTGATACAGCAGGAGCGGTGCGCCATGAAGGTGGGCACCGATGGTGTGCTGTTAGGGGCGTGGGCGCAAGGCGGCACGCGCATACTGGATATTGGTACGGGCACGGCGCTGATGGCGCTGATGCTGGCGCAACGCTTTCCTGATGCCTATGTTACGGGCATTGACATTGATGACGAGGCTTGCCAACAGGCGCGCGAGAATGTGGCCAACACGCCTTTTGCCGATAGGGTAGAGGTGGTGCACCAAGCATTGCAAGCCTTCATGCCACAAGAGGGGGGCGTGTATGACAGCATTGTGTCGAACCCGCCCTATTTTCATAACAGCCTGAAGAACCCCGACGAGCGCCGCGCCCAGGCTCGCCATACCGACGCGCTGCCCATCAATGCGCTGTTTGCTCATGCTCGCCGACTGCTCACGCCTACGGGCACGCTCAGCATTATTGTGCCCACCGACAATGCCGAGCTATATCTCTCTGAAGCTTATCTGCATGGCTTCAGCCTATGTCGCCGCTGCGATGTGCGCACTACACCGCGCAAGATGCCTCGCCGCTCGCTGTTAGCTTTTGCCCTTACGCACGGCCACACGGTAGAGCGGCAAGAGGCGGTGCTGCAAGCGGCCGACGGCAGTCGCACGCCGTGGTATGCTGCCCTCACCGCCGACTTCTACATTCGATAACCCTATAAAAGATATTTTTATTATACTTGCAATGCTTTGCATTGCTCGTTGGTATGTAAACATTAATGTCCATTAATTGAACATTAATTAAACATTAATAATAAATCGCGCGGAGCGCGTCTTGATGATAATTAATGGGTCATTAATGATAATTAATGTTTAAAACAAAACGCGCGAAGCGCGAAATATAGGTTCAGATAATATTATTGTGTTTTTAACAATCTATTAAATATGTGAGGTTATCAACAGAAAGTGCTACTTAGGTTGGGTGCTGGAGGACGGGGCGCGGAGACCACCGTCCTACTTTGAGGGCGCATCTGTTTGGATTAAAATAAAAGCTCGTAATGCAAAGTATTATGAGTATTATAACACAATAAACAAAACGACAACAAAACAACAAAAGGACAACAAGAAACAACGTTGTTTTCATACTTTAATTGTTATGAAACGTTGTTCTTGTTGTCCTTTTGTTGTAATTGTTGTCGTGTCTTAAGTTTTTACCTTATTCGTTGTTTCTACTTCTTTCGAAGCATACATTGTTATTCAACGGTGACAATCATAAACTTGCCAGTGATATCGTTGAAATAGATATCGTATGTGCCAGCAGGAATGTCTTTCAGGTTGTCGCCATTAACCTCGGCAGGGTAGATGATGTTTGCCAGCTGTGCTTTCACACCGCCCCAGCTTGTGGCCCAGTCGTGGTTAGCGCGGAACTTCATTTCGAATTTTTCTTTGAATTCCTTGCGTACATACCAGTTGTGGGGCGCTGTTTGCTCCATGTCGACGTCGCCTTTCCAATCGTTAAAGCTACCCATGAGGCTTACATGTTCGTAAGAATCGGGTGCCTGGTTCTCGAGCTTTGTCCATGTGTAGGTCTTGGTAGCCATGTCGATGTCGAGCGTGTAGAAGGCTCCCTTCTCAGGACAAACAAATGCTTGTGCTTTGCTGTTTATCAGTTCGCCAGCCTCGCTGTTGTCGCCATCTTTTGCTGTGCCCCATGCTACGTCCCAGTTGTTCAGGTCGTTGCGGCTCCATATCTTCAGGTTACCATCACCAGTCCACTGTGTGGTCATAGATATTTTTGAACCACCATCGGTAAAGAAAGCCAGCTTAGCAGCAGCATCAGCGTTCCAGCCATATACACCACCTACCATATAGTAAGAGTCGGCTTTTACAATGCTGTAGCTGTAGTCGAGCATGTTCAGGGTGATAACGTATGTGCCAGCCTCGGCAATCTTACCAGCCTGCGGATTGTTTGTTACCAGTGTGCCCTGAGCGGCGATAGAGCCGTTTTCAACTGGTCCCAGTACGCCATTAGCCCAAATCTTATTGGCATCGATATTCTCTTGCGGAATAATCTTCCAGTACTGATCGGCCTTAGTGGTGGTTACGGTGAAGGTGAAGATAGGATCTTCATATACATCCTGACCAGAGTGAGCAAACTTATAGTTGGCCAATACATTAACGTCTTCAGACCAATCGTTTACGTTGCCAATGAAGTAGTAGGCAGTAGAGATGAAGGGCGCCTTAGGCGTAACGTTAATGTTAATTTCGCCTGCATCGACCAACATTCTTTGTTCAGAGATGTTAACGTTTGAATAGACATGTGCTTTGAACGATCTTGCCGAGGGGCGCTTGCCGTAAGCCTTTACTACAGCGTTTTGCAGCGCCGTGCTGTCGACGGTGCCATCGTTGTTAGCGTCAATCGTTTGAGGCTGTACGTCAGTGGCCGAGGGGTCGGTAGGCGTGATGGTGATGCGTGTTTTATCAAGTGTGGTGCCTGCAGGCAGGGCTGCCTCAGAGAGGTTAAACACCTTTACGTTTTCGCCTGGATTGGCAAGGTTAACGTCGGCAGCAGCCGTGGCTGTGTAACCCGGAAGTGTGATGGCTGCTTCGGGGCCGTTTTTCTGTGGTGTAGCCCAATCGTCATAGTCGCCATTGCAACTGGCAAACACGAGTGATGCCATAGCTGCTAAACCATATATGAATGATTTTTTCATTGTTGTTCTGTTTTTAGTGTCGTTGAGCGCGTGTGATGAGGTCCCCTTTTCTTGTAGGTAAGCCTTTTCTGCTGTCCTTGCAGAAAAAGGGGCCTATCACACTTCTCAACAAGTTAAATTATTTTCAGTATTATTTTACCTCGGCAGTGTTCTTGTCAAAGTTTACATACAGCTTCTTGCCAGGAGCACACTGTACTGAGTAGTCGGAACCGAAGTTCTTAGCCCAGTCGTCAGCAGGATTGCCGAAGAAGAGGTTACCTTTGTAGATGGTGAACTCAGAGCGATACCAGTCGATACCAGGAATCTTGATAGAAACGCGGAGCTCGCCAGCTGCAGCAAAGGCCGGTGATTCCCATACGCCGCTTGCGTCGGCAGGGGCGGTGAGCTTCCAGCTATCGTTGAACTCCCAGATACCACCGTTGCTGTTACCGAAGATGTAAACCTCAGCGGGATAGATGGTGAGGTCGTAGTCGATTGACTTGCCATCAGGAGTGATGGTGCCCTTGAAGTAGAGGGTGTACCATCCGCCGTTGGTAAACTGAATGTTATTGAAGTCGCCGTTAGCTTTAGCGCCAGCGTTGGCCTTATCGGTAACGCTGTTCAAGGCGTTGTAGTCTTTGTAGTCGCCTTCAGCGGTGCCCCACTTAAACTCGCCGCCAGCGGGAACATAAATCACGGTGAAGTATTGACCATCGATACCAGCCAGCTTGGGCACTTCCTTCCAGCTTGTCCATGCCTCTTGTATTGATGAGCCAATGACGAAGAGGTTAGGCTTAAACTCGGCATCGGGAGCCACGTATGTAGCGTGTACTGAGGGCAGGGTGATAACGTTTGAGAAGGTTTCGCCCAGCTTCTTGTCCATGCCGCCATCAATGCAAGCGCGCAGCTTGATGTAGGTGGTCACCTTTTCGGGCACAGTCACAGCATCGGGGTGTGCCTTCTGGTAGAGCTCTACCACGGCATCGTTTAGCTCGCGTGCGTTTACCTGCATCTTTGCAAGGTTGTAAGAAGAAGGCAGCTCAGTGTATGCAGCGTCGGCGTTGCCTTGTGCGAAGGTGGGGTCGAGTGATACCTGTACATAATAGTTTACTACATAAGGCACGCCCCCACCATAGTTGGGCTGTGTGCATGTGAGCCATACGCCTTCCGAGTTGACCAGGTCGTAAGTATTGTTTTCAGCATAAGCAGGTGTGTTGAGCACGAAGCCTTCAGACACATGGCTTAAGTCGAGCGTTGGGTTGCTTCCATCGTCGGTGTCGCATGATGCAAAGATAAGCGGCAAGACCATGAGCGGAAGCATCATTAATTTATATATCGATTTCATGATACAATGTCTTTGTTTGTTTTACAATATTGTTTTATCACAATGTTTTTATTAGTAACCGAGGTTCTGGTTCATGTTGGGGTTGCCACTGATTTCGCCATCAGGGATAGGATAGATAGCGAAGTGTGGGTCAACACCACGTCCATTTTTAGCACCACCCTTGAAGCTCCACAGATACTTGCTGCCTGTGTAGAGGCCGAAGCGGTTCAGGTCGCTACGACGGCGTCCCTCCATATAGAACTCTTTGCACCACTCGTCGATCAGTGTTTGTGCATCTACAGACTTTGAAAGGTTGGTCTTGCCAGCACGGCCCTGCACTTCCTGCAGGTCGGCCAGACCCTTATCGCCCTCGTTCAGGCGCCACATGGCCTCGGCACGTGTGAGGTAAATCTCGGCCAGACGGAACAGAGGAATATCGGTGTCGCAGTAGTTGATATCGTGTACAGTGCCGTTGTCAGAACGTACTGAAGTCCACTTCACGATAGAGGCACCATTGGTGAAGCCTGTTACCTGCTCGGCGGGCTCGATGGTGCGCAAACCACCACCTACGCCACAGTAGAACAGGGCACGCTGGTCGTCGGCTTTCTTGATAAACTCGGCTGTGCTTCCGCCCAGCGCCTTATCCATGGCAATAACGTTAGCTTCTGACAGGTTGCTCTTGTCGAGGTTGTTAGCAGCGATGTACTTGTCGTAAACAGCCTGACGGTTTGACAATGTCTCGGCAGCGTCTTTGCCAGGAGCAGCGTCGGCAGCACAAGCTACAGGAATGTCGGCCTCGTTGGGGATGAACTTCTGCAAGAGGGTCTTGCGTGCGAAGATACACTGCCAGGGGTTGCTCTGATAATAGTAGGGCATGCCCGATATGCGTGAACCATTGATAAGCATGGTAGAACCAGAATCTTGACGTGTCTTAGCACCGTCTTGACGAATGGGGAAGATAATCTCCTTCATTGCCTGTTCGTTCTCGTCGTTGTCGGCCATGAAGAGCTGCTGATAGCCGCTGTAGCCGTTAGCGTTAGTGGCCTTTGAGAGCTTGTAAACGTTAGCGGTGAGAATCTTGTCGCAATAGCTCTTAGCCTTGGCATAGTCGGCAACCTGTCCGTCGGTATATACCTTCGAGTTGAGGGCGAGACGTGCGTGCAGAGCATAGGCAGCACCACGGTCGGCGCGTCCGAAGTTTTGACGGTTGTTGTAAGCACCTACCTCTTTCATGAGGGGCTCAATCTCGGTCAGCTCATTATCAATCCAGTCGTACAACTCTTTGCCGCCCTTTTCAACAGGCAGCTCGGCGTTGAAGGTATCTTTGAAAGGTGCCTTATGGAAGAGGTCGAGGAAGTTGGCGTACATCAGTGCGCGGAGGAAACGGATTTCGGCAATCTGGTCAGCGTCAATCTTGCCATCCTGCTCGCTGATAAACTGGTTATACAGCGTGATGTTGTAAGCCAAACGCTGGTAGCACCAGTTAGCACGCTCAGAGTTTTTGTTCCAAGCAAAGAAACAGATAGGCGACATGTCGGTGTTCTCGAGCCATGCCCACAGAATTTCGTCGCTGTTCAGCTCTTGCAGGTTGAACACGGTGCGGTAGAAACCGCTCTCGTCTTCTTTATCGGTAACGTCGCCATCGCCTGTAGCACCCTTCTGGCCTGTGAGGCCGAGAGAGCCGTACTGCTTAGCCAACAGCTCTTCAACGGTATAGGTCGTTGAGTATTTTTTATCTATTGACTTAATATTCAACTCGTCAGCACATGACACTAAGCCCAGTGCGAGAAAGGCCATTGCTGCGGTTTTTATTGTCTTATATTTCATAGTTGTAATATCTTTAAATTTTTTCTTTACCATTAATCTCTTTCGAGTGGCTGATTAGAAATTGAAGTTTACACCCACCTGGAAGCTGATAGGACGTGGATAGGGGTTGTTATCTACACCGTTAGCAATTTCAGGGTCAAGACCTTTATACTTGGTGATGACGAAGGGGTTCTGGCAAGTAGCGTAAACGCGACCAGAGAAGTAGTCTTGGCCAGCATACTTGAGCAATGCGGGGAAGGTGTAACCCAGCGTGATGTTAGAGCACTTCAGGTATGAAGCATTGCGTACGAAGTAGTCGCTCAAACTGCATGAAATGTTTGTCTTACCAGTAAAGCCTATTGCTACGTCTTCGGGCATTGTGTTAGAGAAAGCTCCGTGGTTATAGAGACCTGTTTCACATACCTGTGCCTTGTCGGCCAGTGCTGAGAAGTAAACATAGTTGCCGAGAGAAGCTTTGAGTGAGAAGCTCAAGTCCCAATTCTTATACAAGAACTTAGAGGTGAGGCCCATCGTTACATCGGGAGCGGGACTCTTGTAGTAGTAGCGGTCGTCGTCGTTGATCTGGCCATTGCCGTCGCGGTCAACGTAAACACCCTCGATGGGTTTGCCGTTCTCGTCGTAAACCTGCTGGTATACATAGAATGAGTTGAGGGGATGACCCACCTTGTTGCGCTGCAGACGCATGCTACCACGGGCTGCATATATGTTGGGTACCCATACCCAGTCTTGTGCGCCGGCTTTCAGCTCGGTAATCTTATTCTTGTTCCAGCCTACGTTATAGGTCAGGTCCCATGTAAAGTCTTTGGTTACGATAGGCTTAACGTCGAAGGCAAGCTCAAGACCATAGTTTTCGAGCGAGCCGATGTTCTGCAACAGCTTATCGCCGAAGGTTACACCTGATACTACTGATACGTCAGAAAGCAAGTCGGTGGTTTTGCGCAGATAACCGTCAACGCTTACTGAGAAGCGGTTGTTCAGTGCCGAGAAGTCGATACCAGCATTGTAGGTAGTGGTCTTCTCCCATGTCAGCTCATCATTGTATTTGTTCGGACGGTTGGTGTATTTGTAGTTGTCGCCGAAGGGATACTGTGCATACTGGTCGCCGCGTACATAAAGCGGAGCATAGTAGAAGTCGGCAATACCGTTCTGCTGACCTGTTTTACCCCAACCTAAGCGCAGCTTCAAGTCGTCAACCCAGTGCAGCTTCTTCATGAAGGGCTCGTTGTTTATTTTCCATGCAAAGGCTGCTGAGGGGAAGTAGCCCCACTTGTGGCCATCGGCGAAACGTGAAGAACCGTCGGCACGGAAGGTAGCGGTGACGAGGTAACGGTCGAGGAGGTTATAATTTAAACGACCGAAGTAAGATACCAGTGAGTTGTGTGTAGCCCACTCGGTTTCTTTTCTTGCCTTGGCGTTATAAGGCTCGTTGGTATAGTAGTCGAAGCCCTGGCCATATTGGCCTGTACCTGTGCGGTGGTAGTGGCTCTGCTCGGCACCACCCATGATGTCGATGTCGTGCACACCAAACTTGTGGGCATATTGTGCGTAGGCGTTTGCTACAATATTATATTTCCAGTAACCCATGGTTTCTTCCCAGCCATAGTAGTTGTCGCTGCGTGAGTAGCGGCTAACAGAAATGTCCTGACGGGTGTCGGTATACTGAGCGCCAATGCTTGCGTGCAAGTGCAGGTCTTCAAAGCCATGTATCTTATAGTCAACCTCGACGTTGCCGCTATAGTCGTTAGCATTAGCTAAGCAATACTTGTTGTTAAGCATGGCAACAGGGTTCTCGGGTGTCTGGGTGTAGCCCATCTTCTTCCATGAGGGATCGCTGAAGCTGGCATCAACCAATGTCTGGTAGTAACCACCAACAAACTGGTAGTCGGGATCGCTCATACGTACGGGACGTGTGGGGTCCATAGCCAAGGCAGCACCGATGGCACCTGGATCAGCATAGCGGTTCTTCTCGTACATATACTTAGCTGTGATGTTAAAGTTAAGGTGCTTGTCGAGGAACGAAGGAGCAAGGTTAACGCTGGTGTTGAAACGGCGCATCCAGCTGGTAATGAGGATACCGTTGCCAATGTTGTAGCCAGCGCTTACGCGGTAAGGCATGTTCTTCAAGCCGCCACTAATGCTAATGCTGTGGTTTGAAGATATTGCGGTGCGCAGAATTTCGTCTTGCCAATTGGTGTCGGCATCGCCTAACAATGATACGTCGATGTTGTTATCGGCCACTACTTTGCGATACTCGGCAGCGTTCAGCACTTCATATTTCTTACGTGAGGTAGACACGGTGATGTCGCCATTGTAAGAAACCTGTGCCTTCTGTCCAGCGCGACCTTTCTTGGTGGTAATGATGATAACACCGTTGCTGGCACGTGAACCGTAGATGGCTGTGGCCGAAGCGTCTTTCAGCACGGTGAAGGTTTCGATATCGTTAGGATTGACGTTGGCAAGGATGTTACTCATACCAGTAGCGTTATTGTTGTCAATAACCAAACCATCAATTACGTACAGAGGGTCGTTGCTGGCTGAGAGCGATGCACCACCACGAATACGAATTTGTGCACCAGCGCCAGGAGCACCACCATCGGTTTGAACGTCGACACCAGCTACCTTACCTACAAGCATATCAGAGGCGTTGTTGGTGATACCTTTCGACAGTTCATCAGGTTTCATGGCTGTTACTGAACCTGTAAGGTCGTTCTTCTTAGCACGACCGTAACCAATAACAACAACTTCGTTAAGGTTCTGGTCGGTGTCTTCTTTTAGGATAACGTTAATGTTTTGTCCAGCACTAACGGTAGTGGTTTCGTAACCAATGTAAGAGATTTTGATTACTGACTTGGCGTCGGCCTTCAATGTGAAGTAGCCGTCAATGTCGGTTACGGTACCGCCTTGAGTGCCGTCAATGCGTACTGTGGCTCCAATGATAGGTTCGCCAGAAGCGTCTTTCACATGGCCTTTCACGACAACCTGTTGTCCGAAGGCACTTGTCGTAAGGAACAGTCCGCCAGTCAAGGCTACTGCCCTTAAGGCATTTTTGAATTTAACTTGCTTCATTACTTTCGATTTTTATTATTAGATGGTTATTAAAATATGCTAATGTATAAATAATGTAGAATGTCTTTTGTAGATGTGTTATCATTTAAAAAGGGCACTCAATCTTATTGTTTAAATATTGTCTTAAATTTAGGCGTTCTTAATTTCAGTTGCAAATTTAGGAGGAATTACAATACGTTAATACTTATTCAAGCATAAATGTATTGTTTTTAGTGTGCAAACGTTTGCACGTTCTTCTGCAAATTTGAAGGCCTTGTGTGCAACAACATTAAAAAGTTTACTATAACTTTGTAGCCGTAAATACTGCATAACCTATGATCGATGGCAATTTAACAACAATGAAAGACATCGCTGAGGAGTTTGGCGTGTCTATTTCTACTGTCTCGCGAGCACTAAGCGGAAGCAAGCGCGTGCGAGAAGATAAACGTTTGGCAATACAGAAGTATGCTGCCGAGCACAATTTTTATCCTAACGATATTGCCAAGTCGTTGCGTTATTCAAAGCGTCAGCCCGTAAAGGTGATTGGCGTTATTGTACCAGAAATTACCCACTATTATTTCTCGTCGGTGGTATCGGGCATAGAAGAGCGTGCCTCAGAACGTGGTTACCGCATTATGATAACGATGAGCAAGGAAAACTATGAGCGCGAGGTGCAGATGTGCCAAGTGTTTGAAGCCCATCAGGTGTGCGGCATCATCGTGTCGCAAGCAAAGAGCACGACGCGGTATGACCATTTTCAATCGCTTATTGATAAAGGCATCACCCTGGTGTTTTACGACCGCATTTGCACGGGCGTTAATGCCAGCCTGGTGGTGGTAGACGATTATATGGGTGCCTTCAACGCTGTAACATACCTTATTAAGACTGGGTGCAAACGCATTGCCTTTTATGGTATGCGTGGCAATGCCTTGATAGGTAAGAACCGCTTTAATGGTTATAAAGACGCACTGCTGAAGGCGGGTATGCAACCCGACGATAACTTGATATTTGAATGTGATAACCGCGACGATGCCGAGAACATAACGCCCTGTGTGCTGAACACTGAAAACCGCCCCGATGGCTTCTTCTGTGTGAACGACGACACCGCCATAGGGGTGCTGTACACGGCAAAGCATATGGGGCTGCGTATTCCTGAAGATGTGTCGGTATGCGGATTTACAAACGGACAACGCGCCATAGCTTGCGACCCACAACTTACCACTGTTGAACAGCGAGGGGTGGAGGTGGGCCGAGAAGCTGCCGATGTACTTATAAATAAGGTGGAGGGTATATCGCCCATCGATAAAATTGAGAAACGTGTGGTGCGCACCCGTTTGGTGGTAAGAGGGAGCTCGCGATAATTCACCGCTCACCTCGCACTTCATATAATAAATACCTTAACAGAACATAACAAAAAATAATAACATAAACCTATGAAACAGAAACTCGATTTAAGTTTTTGGAAACTATGGAACCTTAGCTTTGGTTTCTTCGGCGTGCAGATTGCCTATGCTCTGCAAAACGCTAACATTTCTCGTATATTTGCAACATTGGGAGCTGACCCCCATTCGTTGAGTTACTTCTGGATTTTGCCCCCACTGATGGGTATTATCGTGCAGCCTATTGTGGGCACGCTTAGCGACCGCACTTGGTGCCGTTTCGGTCGACGCATACCTTACCTCTTTATAGGTGCTGCCGTGGCTGTAGCGGTGATGTGCCTGTTGCCTAATGCTGGCTCGTTTGGTATGGCTGTGGGTACGGCCATGATATTTGGTCTTTTCTCATTGATGTTTCTTGACACCAGCCTTAATATGGCCATGCAGCCGTTTAAAATGCTGGTGGGTGACATGGTGAATGAGAAACAGAAGTCGGTGGCTTACTCTATACAAAGCTTCTTGTGCAACAGTGGCTCGCTGGTGGGCTATGTGTTTCCCTTCATCTTTACAGCGTTAGGCATTGCTAATGAGGCACCTAAGGGTGTTGTGCCCGACTCAGTTATCTATTCGTTCTACATTGGCGCTGCTATCCTCATACTGTGTGTGCTCTACACCTCCTTTAAGGTAAAGGAATGGAACCCCCAAGAGTATGCCGAATATAACGAGCGCAAGCCTGAGGTCGAAGAGCAGAAGGCGGGATGGATAACGCTGTTGCGTAATGCGCCCACGATGTTCTGGAAGGTGGGACTGGTGCAGTTCTTCTGCTGGGCTGCCTTTATGTATATGTGGACCTACACCAATGGTACTATTGCCGAAACTGTATGGCAAACCACCGACACCGCTTCAGCCCAATATCAAGAGGCTGGCAACTGGGTAGGCGTGCTGTTCTTCTGGCAAGCGATAGGCAGTGTGATATGGGCTATGCTGCTGCCTAAGATACCTAACGGCAAGTTGGCTTATGCCATTAGCTTGCTCATTGGCGCTGCTGGTTTTGCTGCGTTACCCTTTATTGCTGACAAGAACTTGCTCATCATACCCTTCTTGCTCATTGGTTGTGCTTGGGCCGCTATGCTGGCCATGCCTTTCACCTTTGTTACCAATGCCCTTGAGGGGTACGGACATAAAGGCGCTTATCTCGGCCTCTTCAACGGCACCATCTGCTTGCCACAGATTGCTGCTGCTGCCGTAGGTGGCACCGTGCTCTCAATGGTGGGTTCGCACCAGTTTAACATGATGCTTGTGGCTGCCTTGTTGTTGTTGCTGGGCACTTTGAGCGTAGCATGGATTAAGAAATAAACTATAAAATTAGATATTATCCCATTATGAAACTATTTTTCTATTTGCAATACGATACGGTCTTTGGTCAAGACTTGCGTCTGAACATCATGGGCGAAACGACTGTTAAGGGCGACAGGGCCTCAGAAAACACCGTTTATGCAATGACCACTGTTGACGGAAAAATGTGGCAGTGTGAGATAGAACTGGAGAAAGCACCCAAAAGCATCAACTATTTTTATAGTATTGATAAGTGGGGCAAGGAAGAGCGCAAAGAGTGGCAAACTGTTACTCACCGCTTAGACATGAATGTGCCTAATGCCAGCGAATATAAAATATATAACCGCTGGACAGACATTCCGTACGATTCGTTTCTCTATAGCTCGGCCTTTACCGATTGCGTAAATCGTCGTCACCACGAGGCTGTGCCTACCATAAAATATGAAAAGACATTGCGCCTGATTGTGCGTGCCCCCCAATTGAGAAAGGGCGAGCGCCTGTATGTTACGGGCGAGAGCTCGTGCTTGGGCAACTGGCATGCCGATCGTGCCTTGAAGATGGTAGAGCACAACTATAACGAATGGATGGTAGACATGAATGTTGATGCCTTTGATGAGGCTGAGACCGAACTGAAATTTATTGCCACCACCGATAATGGCGATGTGCTGTGGGAGACAGGTTATAACCGCACACTCGCTATACCTGAGATGGCTAATGGTGAGGTGCGTGTGGAGGAAATGGATCAAGCCTTCTTCGAGATTTGCGACCGTAAGTTGGCGGGCACCCTCATCCCCGTGTTCTCGTTGCGTACCCGTGGCAGCTTTGGCGTGGGCGACTTTGGTGACTTGAAAATGATGATTGACTGGGTGGCTGAAACGCACCAGAAGGTGCTTCAGGTATTGCCCATCAACGATACCACCTCTACCCATACCTGGACCGACTCGTATCCCTATTCGTGCATCAGCATCTTTGCCATTCATCCTCAGTTTGCCGACTTGCGCCAGTTGCCTGCCGTGGCCGACAAAGAGAAGGCTGCCGCCTTTGAGGCGCTGCGCGAAGAGCTGAACCAGTTGCCCCAGATTGACTATGAACGTGTGAACAACGCTAAGATAGAGTATCTGCGCGTTATCTTTGAACAAGAGGGGGGCGAGGTGCTGAAGTCGGCTGGCTTCAAGGCGTTCTTGAAAGAAAGTGCTCACTGGCTGGTGCCCTACGCACAGTATTGCCACCTACGCGATACTTATGGCAATGTAGACTTTAATACATGGAAAGGCCATGAGGTATGGCATGAGAAAGACCGCGAAACGCTGCTTAACGCTCGCACGAAAGAATATAAAGAGGTGGCCTTCTACTATTATGTGCAGTATGTGCTGCATGTGCAAATGCGCGCCGCACACGAGTATGCTATGGCACGAGGCGTGATACTGAAGGGTGATATACCCATTGGCGTAAATCGTAAAGGCTGCGACGTATGGCATGAACCTCATTACTTTAACCTTAACTTGCAGGCTGGTGCTCCGCCAGATAGTTTCTCAGTAAACGGACAAAATTGGGGATTTCCTACCTACAACTGGGCACGTATGCTTGAAGATGGCTGCCAGTGGTGGTTGCGCCGTTTCCAGAATATGTCGAAATATTTTGATGCCTATCGCATTGACCACGTGTTGGGCTTCTTCCGCATTTGGGCTACTCCTACCACTTGTGTTCACGCCTTGCAAGGACAGTTTGCCCCCTCGCTGGCCATGACACGCGAAGAGATAGAGAGCTATGGCTTGCACTTCCAAGAGAAGCTGTTCACCACACCGTTTATTGCCCGTTGGGTGGTAGACCGCGTGTTTGGCCCTCATGCCGATGCTGTGGTAGAAAAATATTTGAACCACGAGCACGACGACATCTTCTCGTTGAAGCCCGAATATGACACTGAGCGCAAGATTGAAGCTGCCTTTGTAGGCAAGGATGGCGCCGACGATGTTTGGGTGCGTGATGGCTTGTATGCATTAGCTTCCGACGTGCTGTTTGTGCGCGACATTAACGACAGCAACAAGTTCCATCCGCGCATCACGGCTCAGCTCAACTTTATGTATGAGGCTTTAGTTGATAGCGATAAAGAGAAGTTTAACCGCTTGTATAACAACTATTATTATCGCCGCAACAACAACTTCTGGTATAACGAAGCTATGAAGAAGTTGCCCGTGCTGGTGCAGGCTACCCGTATGTTGGTATGTGCTGAAGACTTAGGCATGGTGCCCGATTGTGTGGCATGGGTGATGAACGAGTTGCGCATACTGAGCCTTGAACTGCAGCAGATGCCTAAAGACCCCAGCGTGCGCTTTGGCGAACTGTGGAAGAACCCCTACCGCAGCGTATGTACACTGTCTACCCACGATATGCCCACTTTGCGACAGTGGTGGGATGAAGATATGGAGCGCACACAAGACTATTATAACTCGCAGTTGTATCGCTCTGGTGCCGCCCCACATCCGCTGCCCGGATGGCTGGCTAAAGAAATTGTTGTAAACCAGCTCGCCTGTCCGTCAATGCTTTGCGTCTTGTTGCTGCAAGACTGGTTTGCCATTGATGAGAAACTGCGTTTTGCTGATGCCAATGCCGAGCGCATCAATATTCCTGCCAACCCACGCCACTATTGGCGCTATCGTATGCATCTGAATATTGAAGATTTGATTGCTAACAAAGAGTATAACGATAATATTAAAGAACTCATACGACAGACGGGTCGAGAGCAAGCTTAATACAATGCTTTGTAACAAAGCTTAAGAGTAAGTTTCGTAATAAGCTTCATAGTAAGTTTCGTAATAAGCTACTTGCGAGCCTTGTTACAAAGTAAAGTAATCTCCTCGTCAACTTGTCAATTTGTCAACTAAATAATGAAACCTGCAATTAATTTAAAAACCGCATTGATGACCTCATTATTCGGCCTCTTTGCACAGACCTTGTCTGCACAAGGCATCTTCAATGAAATGTCGTACCAACAGGGTATGACAGAGTTTCGCCTAAACGCTCCCACAGAAGCCACATTGCGTATTTATGATAATGGTTCTGACACCAAAGCGGCCAAAACCGTGAAGATGAAGAAAGCCAGCAATGGCGAATGGGTGGCCACGGTAAAAGGCAACCTTAAGGGCAAGTTTTACACCTTCGATACTGGTAACGGTGAGTGTCCTGGCCTCTTTGCCAAGGCCGTGTGTGCCAATGGCGACCGCGCTGCCATTGTTGATATGACTGATACGAACCCAGAGGGATGGGCCAATGATGTGCGTCCCAGCTTGAAGTCGCCATGCGATCTCGTCATCTACGAGCTACATCATCGCGACTTCTCTATCGATGCATCGTCGGGATTGGTAAACAAAGGTAAGTTTCTTGCCCTTGTCGAACCCAAGGCTATCGACTATCTCAAACGTTTGGGCGTGAACGCAATACATATCTTGCCATCGTTCGACTTCGCTTCGGTAGATGAAACACGTCTTGATCAGCCGCAATACAACTGGGGATACGATCCTAAAAACTATAATGTGCCCGAAGGCAGCTATGCTACTGATCCTTACGAGCCCACGCGCCGCATAAAAGAGTTTAAAACCATGGTGATGGCGCTGCACAAGGCTGGCATCAGGGTTATCCTTGACGTGGTTTACAACCACACGTTCAATATCAAGAACAGCAATTTCCAGCGCATTAGTCCCGATTACTATTATCGTAAGACTGCAGACGGAAGATACTCAGATGGTTCGGGCTGTGGCAACGAAACCGCATCAGAGAAGCCGCTCATGCGCACCTATATGATTGAGAGTGTGAAGTATTGGGTGAACGAATATCATATTGATGGCTTCCGCTTCGATCTTATGGGCGTGCACGACATTGAAACCATGAACCAGATTCGCCATGAGGTGAACAACATCGACCCCTCAATATATATCTATGGTGAGGGATGGAGCGCCGGCTCTTGTGCTTATCCCACAGAGAAATTGGCGATGAAGGCTAATGCTCAGAAACTCGACGGCATAGGCGCCTTCAGCGATGAGATGCGCGATGCACTGCGTGGCCCCTTCAGCGACGACCATAAGGGTGGCTTCTTGGCAGGTGTATCTGGTCAGGAAGAGAGCATCAAGTTTGGTATTGTGGGTGCTATACAGCATCCGCAAGTGGATATGACAAAGGTAAACTACAGCAAAGCACCATGGACCAATTCGCCCGCACAGATGGTAAGCTATGTAAGTTGCCACGATGATATGTGTCTTACCGACCGTTTGCGCACCAGCATACCAGGCATTAGCAATGACGAACTGATACGTCTCGACCTTCTGGCTCAAACAGCCGTGTTTACATCGCAAGGTGTGCCTTTCATGCTCTGTGGCGAAGAGATGTTGCGCGACAAGAAAGGTGAGCACAATAGCTACCGTTCGCCTGACAGTATTAATCGTCTCGACTGGAACAACCTGAAGAAATATCCTGAGGTGTTTGATTATTACAGTGGACTTATTGCTTTGCGTAAGGCACATCCAGCCTTCCGTTTAGGCAATGCAGAGGCTGTTCGCCAGCATCTTGAGTTCCTTTCAGCTCCCAGCGGTGTGGTGGCTTTCCGCCTAAAGAACCATGCTGGTGGCGATGTTTGGAACGATATCATTGTGATATTGAACGCTAACCGCACGGCTCAAACCATTAACATACCCATGAACCAATATACCGCTGTGGTGAAAGATGGCGTGGTGAAGGCTGAGGGTATTGGCGACACCATTAATGCCGACAAGGTAGAGGTTTCTGCACAGCGCGCAATGATTATCTATAGTAAATAGGTAAGCGCAAGACATGATATTTAAAATACTAAATAAAAACCGTTAATTACTAAACGAAACATGAAGAAAAAATTGATGACAGCAGTTTTGCTGGGCGCCACATTGTCGATGTCGGCTGCCAACAAAATCGACCGCATTGAACCTACCAATTGGTTTGTAGGCATGAAGAACCCACAGGTGCAACTGATGGTGTATGGAAAGAATATACGTTCGGCCGAGGTGTCGACCAACTATCCTGGCGTGCGCATTGATAGTTTGGTGCGTCTCGACTCGCCCAACTATTTGTTGGTTTATATGAACGTGAAGGATGCTAAGGCTGGAACGATGCAACTGAAGTTTAACGGAAAAGGCGTAAAGCAAACGGTGCCTTATACGCTTAACGATCGAAAGATGAGTGGCGAGCAACGTGTGGGCTTTAGCAATGCCGACGTGCTTTATATGCTGATGCCTGACCGCTTTGCATCGTCGGGTGTCGACCGCTCTAACATTAAAGGATTGAACGCCTATACCATTAATCGGAAAGAGCCCAGCCTACGTCATGGTGGCGATATTAACGGCATACGCCAGCACCTCGACTATTTTAAAGAACTCGGTGTAACGGCTTTGTGGTTTACGCCTGTGCTTGAAAACAATTTGCCCGATGGTGGTAAGAGTAGTTCTTATCACGGATATGCTACCACTAACTACTACCGCGTAGATCCTCGCTTTGGTTCTAACGACGACTATATTCAACTGATTGATGAGGCTCATCAAAAGGGTTTGAAGGTAGTGATGGATATGATTTTTAACCACTGTGGCTTTGAACATCCGTGGGTGAGCGATATGCCATCGCACGACTGGCTGAACACGCCCGAGTGGCTGTTGCCCGAAAATCAGGCCAACAATAAGACGACGAAAACCATTGATGGTGCTGCACAGGTGAACGACAAGTATCTGCAAACCAGCTATAAACTTACGCCTGTACTCGACCCCTATGCCAGTGAAATTGACCTGAAAGAGACGGTTGATGGATGGTTTGTGCCCACTATGCCCGACCTGAACCAGCGCAACCCGCACGTCATCACCTATCTTATTCAGAACAGCGAGTGGTGGATAGAAACAGCTGGCATTGACGGCATACGTATGGATACCTATCCTTATGCCGATCGCGCTGCCATGGCACACTGGATGGAGGTGCTGAACCATGAATATCCTAACTTTAACACTGTGGGCGAAACATGGGTAACAGAGCCTGCTTATACCGCTGCTTGGCAAAAAGATTCGAAACTGACAACACAGAACTCGAATTTGAAAACTGTGATGGACTTTGCTTTCTTCGACCGCATCAATGCTGCTAAGAAAGAAGAGAGCGACAGAGGTGCAGGCTTCAACCGCGTGTACAACTCGTTGTGCTACGACTATCTCTATGCTGACCCCTCGCATGTGATGGCATTTATTGAGAACCACGACACCGACCGTTTCTTAGAAGAAGGTCAAGACACATTGGCACTGAAACAGGCTTTGGCACTCTTGCTCACCATCAACCGCATACCGCAGCTTTATTATGGTACAGAGGTGTTGATGAACGGCGTTAAAAAGTTAACCGACGGTTATGTGCGTTGCGACTTCCCGGGTGGTTTCCCTGGTGATGCACAAAACGCCTTTACACGCGAAGGACGCACCAAAGAGCAAAACCAGATGTTCAATTGGCTGAGCCGACTGCTGCACTGGCGTCAGGGCAACAAACTCATTACTGAAGGCAAGCAAACGCAGTTTGCACCTGTTGATGGTGTTTATGTTGTGGCTCGTACACTGAATGGAAAATCGGTGCTCACCGTTATTAACGGTACCAGCCGTGAAAAGAAGATGCACATTGCTCGCTATGCTGAGATTATTAAAGATGCTACGAGTGCCAAAAATATCCTTACAGGCCGAAGCATTGATCTTACCAAGGATGTGACGCTGACACCTCGCGCCACAATGATACTTGAGTTTTGATAAGATAAATCAAAATCATAAAGTAATATGAATTTAAAAAAAATTGCTACCTCCCTGGCCATCATCGCTGCTTCAACATCGGTGATGGCACAGGGCTGGCCCACAGCCTATCAAGGCGTGATGCTGCAAGGCTTTAGTTGGAATAGCTATGATGCCACTAACTGGAAGAACCTTGAAAGTCAGGCCGACGAATTGTCGCAATATTTTAAACTGATATGGATACCACAGAGCGGCAACTGTGGTGGCGAGTCGATGGGATATGACGACCTTTATTGGTTTGATAATTATAAGAGTGCTTTCGGTTCAGAAGACGAGTTGCGGTCAATGATTAAGACCTTTAAGCAGAAGGGCTTAGGAACCATTGCCGACGTGGTGATTAATCATCGTAAAACGCTGACCAACTATGTCGACTTTCCGAAGGAAACCTATAAGGGCAATACCTATCAGCTGCTGTCAACCGACATCTGTGCCAACGACTGTGGGGGAACAACCGCAAAGTGGGCTCAGCAAAATGGATACCAACTGAGTGGCCACAACGACACGGGCGATGGCGTTGACTTTGCTCGCGATCTTGACCACAAAAGCCTTAATGTGCAGAAGAATGTAAAGGCTTATCTCGACTTCTTGCTGAACGATCTGGGCTATACAGGTGTGCGCTATGATATGGTGAAGGGTTACAGTGCCGGGTTTACAGGCATGTATAATGCTGATGCGAAGGTACAATACTCGGTGGGCGAATACTTCGACTACAACAAACAGTTGGTGATAAACTGGATGAACGGCACCAAGGTGAATGGCACAATACAAAGTGGTGCCTTCGACTTCCCCTTGCGTAACGCCATTCGCAGTGCTGCTAATAACAACAGTTGGAGCGACCTGTCATGGGGCGGTTTGGCTACTGATGCTACCTACAACCGTTATGCGGTGACCTTTGTCGAAAACCACGACACACAGGTGCGAAGCGCCAGCGAACAGCAAGACCCTGTGCGCACCGATACATTGGCTGCCAATGCCTTTATGTTGGCTATGCCAGGCACACCTTGCGTGTTCTTGCCACACTGGATTGATTGCAAAGCTGATATTAAAAACATGATATTGGTGCGCAATATGGTGGGCATTAATAACCAAAGCGCTTTTACACAGAACACAAGCCTTAAACGTCAATATGTGGCTACGGTGACGGGCACGAATGGAAAACTGATGGTGGTGGTAGGCCCTACTGCTACCGACTATGTTCCCGCTGGCAACAACTGGGTAATGGTGCTTGATGGTAAAAACTATCGCTACTTTGTTGAGAAAAAGCAGGAAAAGGCATGGACCTCGCTGCCCTCGGGCACCTATTATAATAAACCTACCGCTACGTTGCGCGTGCTCTCGGCTACCGATGGTGCCAAGATTGTTTACACCACCGATGGCACTAACCCTACAGCCAGCTGCACAGCAGTGGCCAATGGCGCTACCATTAAGTTGCCCGAAGGCCAATACACCATGAAGATGGCGCTGCTGCAAGGTGGAAAGGTGTGGGGACAGATTGAACGTCAATATGACGTGCGCTCGTTTAAGGCTTATCCTATTGTTGTAAACGTGAATGTTGAGCAAGTGGGATGGAGCAACATGAATGTTTGGTCGTGGGGTGGCGATGGCTCGCACAATAACGTTGCTACGAAGTGGCCAGGCGACGCCGTATCAACCACCAAGCAGGAGGGTGGAAAGAAATGGTACTCGCTGAACTATACTATGAACGCTGTTGACGACTATGTAAACTTTGTTTTCAGTACAAAAGAGGGTAATCCTCAAACAGAAAACATTCAAAACGTTAAGCAAACCAGCTATTTTGTGGTTACAACCAACAAGGATAGCCAGGGCCACTATAAGGTGCAAGACGTTACCAGCCAGTATACCACAGGTATTGAAGCCGTGGTTAGCAATTGTCCTGCGCGCCCCACGCGCACACTGGTTACCACACTTGATGGTAGAACCTTGCGTTCTTATAACGCTGAGGTTAGCATTGCTACCGCCACTCAGGGTTTGCCCCATGGTATCTACATCGTAGGAGGTCGTAAGGTTGTAAAGTAACCCCTTGCCTTTTCTTAGGTGAAGAAGATTGTTTAAAAGATAAATTATAATTGTCAGAAGCCTATCGTTGTGTAAGCTGATAGTATCTTTTATTGATACATGAACAGCTTAACGTCAAAACGATAGGCTTCTTTTTTGTAGACTCAACTTTTTTGTTGTATCTTTGCACTCTTATATAATCATTGTATAATCTTTGCACAAAAATCTAATAAACATTATTCAAATAATAATATATGGCAACAGTTGACGACAAGAAGATTATCTTCTCTATGGTGGGAGTGTCGAAAATCATTCCCCAAAACCGAAAACAGATATTGAAAGATATCTACCTCTCTTTCTTCTATGGGGCCAAGATAGGCATCATCGGCTTGAACGGTGCTGGTAAGTCGACCCTGATGAAAATTATCGCCGGACTGGAACAACCCACTCAGGGCGATGTGGTATGGAGCCCTGGATACACGGTGGGCTATCTGCCTCAGGATCCGCCACTGAACGAGCAGAAGACGGTGAAGGAAAATGTAATGGAAGGCGTGCAGAAAGTGTATGACGCGCTGGCCGAATATGAAGAGATAAACCGCAAGTTTGGCGAAGAAGAATATTACAGCGACCCCGACAAGATGGATCAGCTGATGCAACGTCAGGCCGAGGTGCAAGACATTATCGACGCTACTGATGCGTGGAATATGGACTCGAAACTGGATCGTGCTATGGCAGCCTTGCGTTGCCCCGCTGGTGATAGTCCTGTAACCAACCTGTCGGGTGGTGAGCGTCGCCGTGTGGCGCTGTGCCGCTTGCTGCTGCAGAAACCTGATGTGCTGCTGCTTGACGAGCCTACTAACCACCTTGACGCTGAGAGCATCGACTGGTTAGAACAACACTTACAGCAGTATGAGGGAACGGTGATTGCTGTAACCCACGACCGCTACTTCCTCGACGATGTAAGCGAGTGGATCTTAGAGCTTGATCGTGGTGAGGGTATTCCTTGGCACGGCAACTATTCGTCGTGGTTGCAGCAGAAGACGCAGCGCATGATGCAAGAAGAAAAACAGGCTTCGAAACGTCGTAAGGCGCTGGAGCGCGAGTTGGAGTGGGCACACATGGCACCCAAGGCTCGTCAGGCTAAGGGTAAGGCTCGTTTGAACGCCTACGAAAAGATGTTGGGCGAGGAGCAGAAGGTACGCGAGGAGAAGTTGGAAATCTTCATCCCCAATGGTCCGCGTCTTGGTAACAAGGTTATCGAGGCTCAGCACGTGAAGAAAGCCTATGGCGATAAGGTGCTGTATAACGACCTCAACTTTATGCTGCCGCCTAACGGCATTGTGGGCGTGATTGGTCCGAACGGTGCTGGTAAGAGTACGCTGTTCCGCCTTATTATGGGTTTGGAGCAACCTGATGCCGGTACCTTTGAAATGGGTGAGACCGTGAAGTTGGCCTATGTTGACCAGCAGCACAAAGACATCGACCCCAACAAGAGTGTGTATGAAACCATCTCGCAGGGCAATGAGACACTGCGTTTGGGTGGTCGCGATGTGAATGCTCGCGCTTACATCTCGCGTTTCAACTTCTCTGGCACCGACCAAAGCAAACTGTGTGGAACACTGTCGGGTGGTGAGCGTAACCGCTTGCAGTTGGCCTTGGCCCTAAAGCAGGAGGGCAACGTGCTGTTGCTCGATGAGCCTACCAATGATATCGATGTGAATACATTGCGCGCCTTGGAAGAAGGTCTCGACGAGTTTGCTGGCTGTGCTGTTGTGGTAAGCCATGACCGTTGGTTCCTCGACCGTATCTGTACCCACATCCTTGCCTTTGAGGGCAATGGTGAGGTGTTCTTCTTTGAGGGCAGCTACTCTGATTATGAAATTAATAAGGCCCGCCGTTTGGGTAACGAAGATATCAAGAAAGGTCGTTACCGCAAACTGATGGAAGACTGATTAGTTGACGAGTTTTAAAAGTTAACTCGTCAACTTTTAAAACTCATACATTTATAAACAACAATGCGCCCTGCAACTGAAAAGTATGATGTTCAATACTTTACTGTTGCAGGGCGCTTTTTTGTGAACCTATATGCGAGGTCTTTGTGAACCTATATGCGAGGTCCTTGTTAACCTATGTGCGAGGTGTTATTTCTCTACATTCTTCAAGATATCGAGGATATGATCCCATACCATCTGTACGGTGGGAATGTGCAAGCTTTCGTCGGGGGTGTGTACGCCACGCAAGGTGGGACCAAACGATACCATGTCGAGGTTGGGGTAGCGTTCGGCAAACAATCCACACTCAAGACCAGCGTGAATGCCACGCACGATGGGCTCTTTACCAAACAGTTTCTTGTATGATGCTACAGCCGCCTCGGTAAGCTTGCTGTTGGGGTTCATCTTCCATGCGGGATAGCCATCAGTGCTCTTAACGTCGGCGCCAGCCAGTTCAAAGAGGGCTGCCACGGTGTTTACCTGGTTGTCGAGGTTGCTCATAACGTTTGAACGCTGTGAGGCAACAATGTTGATGGCATTATCAGTGGTCTCAACAACAGCAATGTTGCTTGAGGTTTCTACCATCTTCTCCAGTTCCTTCTCTTGGCACATAGCAAACACACCATTGTCAACAGCCTGTACGGCAAGGATGAAGTTGCGGCTAACGGCCTTAGGCAGCACGGGGGCAGCGTCGGTGCTCTGGAGGGCAAACTCCATATCGGGGTCGGTTACATAAAACTCTTCTTGTACGTGAGCGGCAAACACATTCCAGTCGGCACGTACGGTTTCTTTCTCGGCAGCGGGAACAGCAAATACCACCTTGCCATCGCGAGGAATGGCGTTGTGCTTCTTGCCCGAATTGAATGAGGCCAATACAAGGGGCATCTTCTTCTGCTCAAGATACAAGAAACGGGTGAGCACCTTGATAGCGTTGGCACGCTTCTTGTCGATGTCGTCGCCCGAGTGTCCGCCCTTCAATCCCTTCAGCGAGATTTCCATAAAGAAATAGCCTTCGGGAGCAGCTTCTTTAGTGAAATGGAAGGTGGCCATTGATGTCTTTCCGCCAGCGCATGAAACGAAGATCTGGCCTTCGTCTTCTGAGTCGAGGTTAATCAGCATATCGCCCTTCATGAAGCCTGCCTTCATGCCTATAGCACCCGTAAGCTGTGTTTCTTCGTCGCGGGTGAACACACATTCGATGGGGCCATGCTCAATGTCGTTGCTGTCAAGCAAAGCCAGCTCAATAGCGCAACCAATGCCATCGTCGGCGCCCAGTGTGGTACCTTTTGCTTTCAGCCATTCGCCGTCAACATAGGTTTGAATGGGGTCGTTGAAGAAGTCGATGTCAACGTCTACCAAATTGTCGCATACCATGTCCATGTGGCTCTGAAGGATAACGATGGGCTTGTTTTCATAACCCGGTGTGGCGGGTTTGCGAATAACAACGTTGCCTGTTTCGTCAACCTCAGTTTCCAGGTTGTGGCTCTTGCCAAACTCTTTCAGGTATTCAATCATTTTCTCCTCATGCTTTGAGGGACGAGGAATGGTGTTGATTTTAGCAAACTGCTCAAACACGCGAGCAGGCTTCAGTTCTGTTGTGTTCATTTGTTATATATTGTTTATGTTCTTATATGTCGTATCAGCTTGATGCGTTGTGCCAATGTGTAGGGGGTGTGCCACATTCGGTTCTGTTTGCGGCAGCGGCTTCACAACAAGCGTTAAGAGAGCCAAAGAAAAGCCAATAAGGCCGTGTGAGGGCGATAAAATATGACAAATTATTTTGTGCTCTGCTTGTTTTATCTTACCTTTGCAAACACAAAGTTAATAAAAATGATAGAAACTTTACTTCTTACCGTGTTAATTATTGCTATTGCTATGGCATTATTGTGTGTGAAGGTGCTTTTGAAGAAGAACGGACGCTTCTCGTCGCAGCATGTGCACGACAATCCAGGGCTACGCAAACAGGGCATACATTGTGTGATGGACCAAGATCGCGAGGCACGTCAGCGCAACGGTGCCTATTAATATTACGACAGGAAAATAATTAAAAACAGAATAAAACAATGAACAAGAAAAACTTTTTCGGAGCTATGGCTCTGGCTGTTGCTACATTGATGGCAACCACAGCATGCGACAAGTCGAAAACGCAGGCTGATGATCAGGCTGCCAATCAGGTGGCATCCACTGAGACAAAGATCGCCTATGTTGAGGTAGACAGCATTATGACACAGTATCAGTTCTGCAAAGAATATTCGCTCATCATGCAGAAGAAGGGTCAGAATATTCAGAACACGCTGGCACAGAAGCAGCAGCAGTTAGAGGCCGCTGCCGCCAATTTCCAGCAGAAAATTCAGCAGAACGCATATACTCGTGAGCAGGCTCAGGCTATACAGGCTCAGCTGCAGCGTCAGAACGCCGATCTGCAGGCCTTGAACCAGCGTTTGAGTGGTGAGTTCCAGAACGAGACCGAAAAGTATAATAAGGCTTTGCGCGACAGCATTCAGCACTTCCTCGCAAGCTACAACCAGAGCAAGAAGTTTACGCTTATCTTGAGCAAGGCTGGCGATAACATTCTGTATGCCGACAAGGCGCACGACATCACAAAAGACGTAATTGCAGGTTTGAACAAAGCTTACAAGTCGTCGCCCGAGATGAAGGCTGCTGGTAAAGAGAAGAAAAAATAAGTGGGTTCGCAACATTGCAACATCACAATAGGAGAAAGGCAACGTGAACAGTTTCGCGTTGCCTTTTTTGATAGTGACGATGCAAGAGAAAGAGCCGAATGTAAACGCAAATAGGGTAGAGAAGAAAAGATGAGAAAGAAGGAACGTTATGCCTATGTCGTCAACTATTTCAGGCAACACACGGGCAATGTGAGCACCGAACTGCAGTTTGGCAGTATCTTCCAACTGCTGGTGGCAGTGGTGTTGAGCGCACAATGCACCGACAAACGGGTAAACCAAATTACGCCCGAACTGTTCAAACGTTTTCCTGATGCCGATACAATGGCAAAGGCTGAGGTTGATGAGGTGTATGAATATGTGAAGAGCGTGTCGTATCCTAACGCTAAGGCAGAACATCTGGTAGCGATGGCGCGCATGCTTGTAGAGCGCTATGAGGGCGAGGTGCCCGAAGGCTTTGATCAACTGCTGACGCTGCCTGGCGTGGGCCGAAAGACAGCCAACGTTATTCAGGCAGTGGCCTTTGGCAAGGCGAAGATGCCTGTCGACACGCATGTGTATAGGGTGAGCCATCGATTGGGGTTGGTGCCCAAAACGGCAAATACGCCGTTGAAGGTAGAGCAGGAGTTGGTACGACATATAGCGAAAGAAGATGTAGCGCATGCGCACCACTGGCTGTTGCTGCACGGACGTTATGTATGCACCAGTCGTGCACCGCATTGTGCCTCTTGTGGCTTGGCCGATGTTTGTCCTAAACTGCTGGAAGGAAGTAAATTGTAACGCATAATGACAGTAAACGGTAAAATACAGATGGTGCCTTTCTTGCGCCTGGCCATTGTGCTTGTATTAGGTATTGTGGTGGGCGATGCGATAGCCGTAACACACTGGCTATGGGGAGGCATGGCTGCCTTATCGTTGCTGTGCGCCTTGTTTCTGCGTCATAAGCCAGTGGTGCAAGGGGCGTTCTTTATGGTTACTGTGGCAACGCTGGGCGCCTGGTGGACAGCGGTGTATGAATTGCGCCAACAAGCATTATTGTCTTCAAAGCCTATAACTTATCAGGCGGTGGTAACGTCGACGCCTGTGAAAAAAGAAAAGGTGGTACAGTGCGACTTATATTTGCTTAGCAAACAGTGGCATGGACGCACTGTTAGGGCCTCGTTCTTACGCGATGCAGCTGCCGAACGTTTGGGCGTGAATGATGGCATTCAGGTTACATCAACACTCAAGGCTCCGAAACCGTTTGCTGCTGGCAACCACTTCAGCTATGTGCGCTGGATGCAGGTGCATGGCTATGTGGCACAAACCTTTGTGATGTCAGACCAATGGCAACCTGTTGTCATCGACTTGCAAGCTGAAAGCCATTTCTTGCGTTTGCGCCTATCAGCCATGTTGTTTAGGCAACGTCTGCTGCAAAAGCTTGATGCCTACCAGATAAATATTGATGCGGCGGCTGTGGCAGCTGCCATGACGCTGGGCGATAAGTCGGCATTGTCGGCACAGGTAAAGGCGCTGTATGCTGCCACGGGTGCGTCGCATGTGTTGGCATTGTCGGGCATGCACCTCAGCGTTGTTACGTTGTTGTTGATGTTGGTTTGCTTTAAAAAACGTGGCGGCCGAGCGCGTCAGGGTTTGTTAGGTAGGCGTGGAAATGTGTTGGGCTATGTGTTGTTGCTCACAACGGTGTGGGCCTATGTGTTGGTGGCAGGCATGCCTACCAGCTTGATGCGTGCTGCTGTTATGCTGAGCCTTTGCACGTGGGGTGTAGTGCTTGGGCGTGACCCCGTATCGCTCAACAGCCTTTGTCTTACCGCCATTATTATGCTATGTGCCAATCCGCTTTGTTTGTGGGATGTCAGTTTTCAGATGTCGTTTATGGCGGTAGCCGCTATCTTGGTTCTTTATCGTCCGCTATACGAGTTTATAGTGTTTATGTTGCCCGCCTCGTTGGGTCGATGGCGCCTTGTGCAAGCCTTGTATAGCTTGTGGGCCGTGTCGTTAGCGGCACAGATAGGTGTAGCGCCTATCACGCTTTATTGCTTTGGGCAGTTTTCGTGCTATTTCCTTCTTACCAATATGGTTGTTGTGCCGTTGGTATCGGTTATCATTCCTGTTACCTTATTATTCTTGTTTGTGCCTGTGCATGCCATCTCTTTCTTCGCTTGGCTTTCATCAGCATTAGCGGCACTTCTCTCGCATCTTGTTGTGTGGTTAAACCAATCGTTAACCACCATTGCCCATTGGCCTGGTGCTACACTCAGTGGCATCACCTTTACTGCTTTTGATGTGGTGCTGCTTTACATTGTTTATATATGTGTTTACATTATTGCAGCCCGTTGTTATCATGCTTATTGCCGTGCTGCTTCCATACCGCCTAAAGATATTTTTTAAAGGATATAGCGGTGTTGCCAATGATAGCGGTGTTGCCAATGATTGATAAAAGGAGCCATTGATTGAAAAACTGTAGCCACTGTTTTATAACAACAAAAAAAGCTTCATTCTTAAAACAAGAATGAAGCTTTTAAATGAATTGGTCGGGGCGACAGGATTCGAACCTGCGGCCGCCTGGTCCCAAACCAGGAGCGCTACCGGGCTGCGCTACACCCCGAATGTGTAAAACCACATGTCTTTATTAGACGGCTGCAAAGGTAGTGAAAAAATATGAACCTTGCAAATTTTCTTCTGCTTTTTCGCTATTTTCCGTGTGTAAGTTATGGCCAAGCAGCCTATACACTATCATTTGCTATGTAATGTGTATTGATAAACGATAAAAGCCACACACCTTTCTGACAACAGAAATCAGTGTATGGCTTTTATTATGTTTTGTATAATGATTGTTTTTACTTGATGATGTCAAGTTCAACAAAAATACCTTTCAAGATGTTTACGGCGCGTTCTACCTGCTCTTTGGTGTGTGTGGCCATCAGGGCAAAACGCACCAAGGTGTCTTGCGGAGCACAAGCGGGTGGAATAACGGGGTTGATAAACACGCCACGCTCGTAAGCCTGTGCTGTTACGATGAAGGTCTTTTCTACATCGTGAACATATAAGGGAATGATGGGGCTCTCAGTCTCACCAATCTCGAAACCTTCCTCACGGAAACGCTTCAAAGCATACTTGGTAACGTCCCACAACTTTTCAATGCGCTCGGGCTCTTGCTGCAGTATGTGCAGTGCCTCAAGAGCAGCAGCAGTAGCAGCCGGTGTGTTTGATGCACTGAAGATGTAGGTGCGGCAGGTGTGACGCAGATAGTTGATGGTGTCGGCATCGCTAGCGATGAAACCACCGATTGAAGCCATCGACTTTGAGAAGGTACCCATGATGAGGTCTACCTCGTCGGTCAGTCCGAAGTGGTCGCAAACGCCACGTCCGTGATCGCCAAACACGCCAATGCCGTGAGCCTCGTCAACCATGATTGAGCAGTTATACTTATGCTTCAGTTCAACAATCTTGGGCAAGTTGGCAAGGTCGCCTTCCATTGAGAACACGCCATCAACCACAATCAGCTTAACAGCATCTTGGGGCAGACCTTTAAGAATGTTCTCTAGGTCTTCCATGTCGTTGTGCTTGTAGTGCAGCTGACGCGCAAATGACAAACGGCGTCCGTCAACGATACTTGCATGGTCGCGGTCGTCGCAGATGATATAGTCGCCACGGCCCACTACTACAGCGAGCACGCCAGCATTAACTGAGAAACCTGTTGAGAAGCACAGAGTGTCATCTTTATGAACAAACTCGGCCAACTCTTTTTCTAACTGCACGTGCAGGTCGAGGGTTCCGTTAAGGAAACGGCTACCAGCACATCCCGAGCCATATTTGTCTAAGGCAGCTTTTGCTGCATTTATCACGCGCTGGTCGCCAGTCAGTCCGGTATATGCGTTTGAACCAAACATGAGCACTTCATGTCCGCCCATGGCTACTTCCGTTCCCTGTTTACTGGTGATTTCGCGGAAATAAGGATACACACCAGCCTCCATATACTTCTGTGGCAAGCGGTAGCTTTTGTATCTTTCTTGTAATTGTCCCATTATATTAATAAATAGGTAAGAGGAATTCTCTTATTATTTCTTCAATTGTTTTCAAGATGCAAAGTTACAAAAAAGATATAAAACAGCCTTGTTTTTGTGAAAGAAATATTATATTTATGCATTTTTATCGAATTTATTCTCACTAAATGAAAAGGTTTTCGTAATTTTGTCATCTACACTTACCACAATAATATTGTAAATAGTTGTTGAAAGCTATGAAAAAGAAAGCGATATTTGTCATCAATCTTGTGTCAGGAACATCCAGTAAAGCGGGGGTGCCTAACCTTATTGAAGAGCATCTCGATAAAGAGAAGTTCGACTATGAGATAGCCATTACCGAGTATGCTGGCCATGCCTCTGAGATTGCTTCGCGAGCTAAAGACAATGGTGTTGACATTGTGGTAGCAGTGGGTGGCGATGGTACCGTAAACGAGGTGGCTCGTGCTATTGTTCATTCAAACACAGCCCTTGGCATTATGCCTTGTGGTTCGGGCAATGGTTTGGCACGTCATTTGTTGTTGCCTATGAACTTGAAGAAGTCGATAGAGATAATCAATGCTTGTGAGATACGCGACCTCGACTATGGCGTTATTAACGGCTATCCTTTCTTTTGCACCTGTGGCATGGGCTTCGATGCCTTTATCAGTCAGAAGTTTGCCGAGGCTGGCAAGCGTGGCCCCATTACCTATGCCGAGAATATTTTGCGTGAAGGCTTGAAGTATAAGCCCGAAACCTATGTGGTAGAGGATGAGAATGGTGTGCATCAGTATAAGGCGTTCCTTATCTCATGCGCCAATGCCTCGCAGTATGGCAACAATGCTTATATTGCGCCCCAGGCATCGATGAGCGATGGCTTGATGGATGTTATCATCATGGAGCCGTTTGATGTGTTTGAGGCTCCACAGGTAAGTATTGATATGTTTAACAAGACGCTTGACAAAAACTCGAAGATAAAAACCTTCCGTTGTCGTAAGTTACACATCCACCGCAGTCAGCCAGGCGTGATACACTATGATGGTGACCCCGTAATGACGGGCGAAGAAATTGATGTTGAATTGCTGCCCAAGGGCATCAAAATGTTAATAAACCCCTTTGCCGATCGCAGTGCGCGTAAGCCTAATGCCTTGCAAAATGCTGCTGCCGAGCTGTTCAACCAGCTAAACGTTATGCGTGAAGACTTGAATAATCAAGGTCGACACATACAAGCCATTAGCAAGGCTATACAGAAGAAACTTAATCTGTAAAAACACTTATATTAAAAGAGGGTGTGTCAAAATAGAAGTTAAAAGAAGTTTGGGCTTCGCCCGAAGTTAACAGAAGTTAGCGGACATATGTATAAATTGCTGAAAATAAAGCATTTGTCTGTTAACTTCCATCCATCGTAGATGGATTAACTTCTTCTTAACTTCCTCTAACTCCTATTTTGACACACCCTCTTTATGTTATAAGGTAATCTTTGTCGTTGTTATTTTTTTTCTATCGTGGTTACTAATTATTGCCCACAAAAATAGTTTTCCAGTTCTGCTTCAGCACTTCCGTCGTTGTTTGGTAAGTCTTTAATGATGTTTCCTTTTTCCAGCAGCACGATGCGCGATGACACGCCAATGGTGTGTTGCAGGTTGTGGCTCGACAACAGTAGTGTGGCCCCCGTTTCGTTGCAATATGATCGCAGCAACTGTTCCAGCACATGCTGACTACTGGGGTCGAGAAAGTTGAAGGGTTCGTCAAGAATTAGCAGCTGTGGCCTGCCGAGCATGGCAGCAATGATGCCTATTTTTTGCTTGTTGCCAGCCGAGAAGTCGCGTATGTATTTTCCTTGCCCCATAATCTCGCCACTCATAAAATGCTGGAAACGTTCAAGGCGTTGGGCCAGCACCTCAGGGGTGAGTGCGCACACGGTTGCAATGAAGTTGAAATATTCTTCAGGCGTGAGAAAGTCGATGAGAAAACTGCTGTCGATGAAGGCACCTGTGTAGCGCTTCCATTCTTCGTTGAGGGCTGGGTTTATGCTGACAACGTGGGGTGAGGTTTGTGTGTGTTCGGCTGAAGTCTGTGCGTTATCGGCCAATGTGGTTGGCGCCACAGAAAAAGAGAGCGTTACGTTTCCCTCATCGGCCTTTAGTAGGTCGAGCAGAAGTCGAAATAGGGTAGTCTTTCCCGCTCCGTTGTTGCCCACCACGCCAATGCGTTGGCCGTCGGCAATATGCAGTTTGTCAATATCGATGGCGGTTTGTGTGTCAAATGTTTTTTTTAGTTTCTGAATGTCAATGTACATGGCTTTTTGTGTTATAATTTCATGGTATAAACGTTTGTTTCTTTGGGGGTGAAGCCCAATTTTTGGTAAAGCGCATTGGCGGCAAGGCGTGAGGGGCGTGAGGTGAGCAGCACCGAGCATGGCGACAGTGTTGACAGAAACGCAATAGCCTTCTGCACCAATGCTTTGCCTATGCCTTGACCGCGCACCGATGCGTCGGTCACCACATCTTCAATACAGGCTTTGCGGCCTGTGGGCGAGGTATAGCAGCCCACGGTAATCATGCCTACGATGTCTGCCCCATTTGTGGCTACAAATAAGTGTGTGTCAGCATTTCGCACCATCAGTCTGAGCCTATCAGTGGTAATGTGGTAGGGTGTACTGCTCAGTTGCGCCAGCAGACGGTTAATGTCGTCGGTGGCTTTCGCGTTCACTGCTTCCGCCTCGCACATCTCATATATTGTTACTTCTGTTGTCATGCTGTCATTATTCCTATTGTTGTGCTGCACAATTTAAGTAAAAAGCATCAGTAGGTATGTGATATTTCAATCATATAAGGTTATTGATTTCCTTTTCCGTCAACCCCGTAGCTTACATAATCTGTGATGTCGCAATTCCTAATGATGCCAATTTCTTCGCAATAGCATTTTTCTCTTCTTTTTTGCCTTCATCAAAGCCTTCGGCTCTTCCTTCGGCTCTTCCTTCGGCTCTTCCTTCGACTCTTCCTTTGGCAAATCCTTCTTCTCTACCTTCAACAAATCCTTCTTCTCTACCTTCAACAAATCCTTCATCGCGACTTGTTTCCAGCACGCTACGTTGGTATCTGATAGACTCCATGTGGCGTACATAATCGTTTTTCTCAGCAGAGCTTAGTGTGTCAATTCTTAAACATTCGCGTGCCTGACTGAGTCCTGGTGCTGTAGCATCGGGGGCTATTGATCCTGTTTTCAAAAACTCAATCCATTGGTCGAGTGGGGTAGTGGCCACACGGTCAAAATCGTTCACTCTCAGAATGTAATATTCTGGGAAAAGGTCGCCAGCTTCCTTTCTTTCAAGTACATTTTCACCGTCAGCCAACCCAAATCCAAAGAACTTTTGGTTTTGGCGTACCGACAGCTTTAAGATATCTGATGTGTTATGCAAACCACGGAAATACGTCTTGCCGTGATACACATAGTCGTTGCCCTGTCCTAGCTCAAAGTATACGATGTTTATGCTGTAAACCTTCCTCACCTTGTCGTAGTCGTTACCGAGGTCAATATAATCGGTTATGGCCTTCGACACGCCATATAACATTCGGTGAAAATAGGTCAGCTCGCGGTTGTTCTGAATCTCAATGATGGTCAGTTCTCCCTTGTCGCTTTCGGCAAGAATGTCTACACGGTTAAACTTGTCTTCCTCCGTTTCTTGGTTCGATTCGCTTTCAAGAAATCTCTCAATGGTGTACTTTCTTCCGAGCAGCGATTCGAGCAATCCCTCAATCACGGCATAGTTGGTTTTGTTGCGCAGTAGGCGTTTCATGGCCCAGTCAAATCGTATGTAGTTATCCATATTGAAATGTCCTTTCTTGATTTCATTTGTTTGTATGTTACAAATTTACGCAAAAATGTTTGAAAGCCAATACTTTTACACCTTTTTTTCGCAATAATCCACTTTTCTTTATCTGCTGTCAATTGATTATTGTTGAGAGAAACGATTAATGTAGTTGTAGTAATCGTGTAAAGTCGGTGTTTAAGCTTTCTAAGAGGTTGTGTAATAATATAAATCGTTTCAATATACAAGATGTAGTGCCAAAAAATAAAAATTCTGAATAATTTATTCTTTCGTCTGAATAAGATTATCTAATTTTGGAGATTAATAATTGGCAATTCTGTTACGAATAAGTCTATTGGTTTAATCTAACCTCTGAATAATAACATTGGAAGATAATACCAAACAGCCACTAGTGGCTGACGCTTCATTGTATAATGGGCCTCCACTTTGAAGAACAAAGGTGGAATGTTAGTATATAATGTGCTTGATACAAACGGCTTTATATATCAATAAATAGATATTATAAATCAAATTTTCATTTGAACAAATCAACATTAAATATAAACTTATGCAATATCCTCTTATATCAGAATACTTGGCTGCCATTCTTGATGCTCACGACAATCTTGACAAACTGAGTCATTTGGTGCCTGTATTGGATAATTATGGCGATCCGTATCGTAGCAGCGGTGTGTTTGCTGTCGTATTCAAGATGAAAGACGAGCAGACGGGAAAGTGCTATGCCCTAAAGTGCTTCACCGAAGAGCAGGAAGGTCGTGCAGAAGCATATCGCCAGATTGCTGAGGAACTGGAGTTTGTTGATTCGCCTTATATTACACACGTGAAGTATCTGGAGAAGGAACTGTTTGTTGATAGCAACTGTGAAGACAACGAGTTCCCCGTGTTGCTGATGGACTGGATTGAGGGCGAGACGATGGAGACATACATCGCCGATCACTATATGGACAACTACGCCATGTCGATGCTTTGCTACCGCTTCTGCAAGATGGCAGCTTGGCTTCGCTCACAGCCGTTTGCTCACGGCGACATCAAGCCCGATAATATCATGGTGCGCTCCGACGGTACGCTGACGCTTGTCGACTACGATGGCATGTTCGTGCCAGCTATGAAAGGTCAGAAGTCGCCTACTATCGGCACCAAGGACTTCTCGCATCCACTTCGCACCATCGACGATTTCGACGAAACCATCGACGACTTCGCCTTGGCTTCCATTGCCCTCTCGTTAAAAGCGATATCCCTTAATCCGTCTCTGCTCGACGAGTACGGAGCGTCCGACCGTCTCCTCTTCTCAGCCGCTGATTATCTTGACTTAAGCAAGAGTAAGACCATGACATCCCTGCAAGGCTTGTTGGCAGACGAGGAAACAAAGACCCTTCTGTCAATGTTCCTGTTAGCCAGCGCCCAAAAGAACTTGTCTATGTGCTCATTCAGACTGTTTAACGTAGAAAAACCGAAGGAGGAGGTGTGGAGCATGGAGGTTACAGTTGAAGATTTTCAAAATTCGGTAGAGGATGAGTTTGGCGTAAAATATAGTAAGGATTGGAAGAAATTGCTTAGTGCGCCAAGTAGTTTGAAGGGTAAATATTCAATTAGGAAAGAAGTAAAAGTTATTGGGGACAGGGCTTTTGAGTTCTGCGGCTTTCTCACCAGCATAAATATCCCAAATAGTGTCACAACGATTGGTAAGGGTGCTTTTAAAGATTGCTGGCCCCTCACTATTATAAATATCCCAAATAGTGTCACAACGATTGGTAAGGGTGCTTTTAAAGATTGCGAATCCCTCACTAACATAAATATTCCAAATAGTGTCACAACGATTGGAAAGGGTGCTTTTGAGAGGTGCAAATCCCTCACTAATATCAATATTTCAAATAGTGTCACAACGATTGAGGAGTCGGCTTTTGATAGGTGCGAATCCCTCACTAACATAAATATCCCAAATAGTGTCACAACGATTGGAAAGGGTGCTTTTTATGACTGTATTTAGAGCCTTATAACTAAACATAACTTACTATGACTAACCAAACATAAAACCTTGATTTTCAATACTCTTTGATTTTTAACACTTTCTGAGTGCT
>ERZ1026852.276-NODE-276-length-35095-cov-13.427683_pt1 | contig 35095 bp, 28 predicted proteins | sample MGYA00380156_ERZ1026852 | MGnify/ENA primary metagenome ERZ1026852 (study PRJEB33269, sample SAMEA4719792) | human gut metagenome | biome: human-associated habitat; feature: organic feature; material: feces | place: Cameroon | collected 2013-10 ...
ATCGCCAAACTCTTTGATGAAGAATTTTGGGTGACACGATGACGAAGTCAGGAAAGAGTATATCGTAGAGTCAGGCCTGGAAACGGGTGATGTAATTATTGCCGAAGGAGCAGGTCTGTTGACCGATGGCATTTCTGTAAATAAAAATTCGCAGGTGGCTGGTAATGCTGCAGCCCGATAAGAAAGGAGGTAATGCAATGAAGTTAAAACTATTCGTTGACCGCCCCATCTTGGCGGCGTGTGTCTCGCTATTAATACTCATGCTGGGAATTATCGGCTTGGTAAATCTTCCGATGGAACAATATCCTGACATTGCACCTCCTACGGTGCAAGTATCGGCTACCTATACTGGAGCGAGTGCCGAGACTGTGCAGAAGGCGGTGATAGTGCCGCTGGAAGAAGAAATTAACGGTGTTGAAAACATGATGTATATGACATCCTCGGCCTCAAACAGTGGTAGTGCTACCATTACCGTTTATTTCAAGCAAGGAACTGACCCTGATATGGCCACCGTTAATGTTCAGAACCGTGTGAACAAGGCGCAAGGCACCCTTCCAAGCGAAGTTACGAAGATAGGCGTCACGGCACAGAAACGGCAGAACAGCCAGTTGATGCTCATGTCGCTTTACAGTGTTAACGACGATTATGACGAGAAATTTCTTGCCAATTATCTTAAAATTAATGTGGTGCCTCGCATACAACGTATCTCTGGTGTGGGCGAAGTTATGGTGATGGGCAACGACTATGCTATGCGCATCTGGCTAAAACCTGATGTGATGGCGCAGTATGGTTTAGTGCCGTCAGATATTATCTCCTTATTGGGCGAGCAGAACATAGAGACTTCAACAGGCACCCTGGGTGAAGATTCGCAAAACACGTTTCAATATACCTTGAAGTATCGCGGACGTTACGAAACAAGTGACGAGTTAGGCAATATCGTAGTAAAGACTACCGAGGGTGGCAATACTTTACATTTGAAAGATGTGGCCGACATTGAGTTGGGCACCACGTCGTACAATTTCAGTGGTGGCGTGTCAGGTCATCCTGGTGCTACGTTCATGGTTATGCAAAGTGCAGGTTCTAATGCCAACGAGATCATAAAAGAAATCAACAAACTGGCCGATGATATCAGGGCCGATATGCCTAAAGGCTTGGTGCTCGAGACCATGATGAGTGTAAAGTCGTTTCTCGATGCCTCTGTAAAGAACGTGATAAAGACCCTTGTTGAGGCCATACTATTAGTTATTATCGTGGTTTATGTGTTCCTACAAAGTGTGCGTTCTACATTTATTCCATTAGTGGGTATCGTGGTTTCATTGGTGGGCACGTTTGCTTTCTTGTATGTGGCAGGCTTTAGCATCAACCTTCTCACACTGTTTGCCTTGGTGCTGGTTATCGGAACGGTGGTTGACGACTCTATCGTAGTGGTTGAGGCCGTACAAGCAAAATTTGACGAAGGGTATAAGTCGCCTTATAAGGCTACTATTGATGCGATGGGTGGTATCACATCGGCCATCATCACCACTTCACTGGTTTTCATGGCTGTGTTCATCCCTGTCAGTTTTATGGGTGGCACCACGGGCACCTTCTATACACAGTTTGGCTTAACGATGGCTGTTGCCGTGGGCTTCTCTGCATTAAATGCCTTGACAACTTGTCCGGCCCTTTGCGCCCTTATTATGACGCCGCACATGCAGGTTGAAGAAGGTAAGAAGTTGAGCTTTTCATCACGTTACCATATTGCTTTCGACACTGCGTTCAGCCGTATTGTCAATAAGTATAAAACGGGTGTGAAATATTTCTTCCATCGTAAGTGGATGATTTGGACAGCCCTTGCCCTTAACTGTGTATTGCTGTTTGTGCTTGTTAAGAACACTAAAACAGGATTGGTGCCTGACGAAGATACAGGAACCCTTTTCGTTTCTGTTACTACATCGCCAGGTAGCACACTTGCCGAGACACAAACCATTATGAAAGATGTAGAGAAGCGCATCAACGACATTCCACAGATATACCTCTATTCAACAATTGGAGGCTACAACATGATGGGTGGCGGACAGAGTAGCGCTGGAGGCACGCTCATTGTTCGTTTGAAAGATTGGAATGAACGTAAAGGTGCCAAGAATAGCAAAGATGCTGTGATGGCCCAAATTATGGCACGTACTGCCGATATTAAGAACGCGCAAGTGTTTGTTTTTGCACCACCAATGATTATGGGTTATGGTATGACCAACGGACTGGAGGTGTATGTTCAAGATCAAAAGGGTGGAAGCATTGATACATTGTTTGCACATACCAAAAAGTTTTTAGCGGCGTTGAACAAACGCCCTGAAATACAAAGTGCGGTAACTACGTTTGACACCAGCTTCCCGCAATATCTTGTTGAGGTTGATGCAGCACGGTGTAAGCGTGCGGGCATATTGCCCTCTGATGTACTTGATGTCTTGTCGTGCTATGTGGGTGGCAACTACGCCTCAAACATAAACCGTTTCTCGAAAATCTATCGCGTAATGGTACAGGCTAAACCTCAATATAGGTTAAACAAAGAGTCGCTTAATAACATGTATGTGCGTTCTTCTTCTGGTAGCATGGCGCCCATCGGGCAATTTATAACGCTCACCAAAACCTATGGTCCAGAGATATTGAGCCGCTTCAACCTCTTTAGCACGATATCTGTAAATGCGTCGCCTGCCGATGGATATAGTTCTGGCGATGCTATTGAGGCTGTGCGCGAGGTGGCAAAGCAAACCTTACCAGCGGGTTACGGCTATGAGTTTGGTGGCTCTTCACGCGAGGAAGCCTCGTCGGGCACTTCGGTTGTTGTAATCTTTATCATTTGCGTTATGTTCATCTACATCATCCTTTGTTCGCTCTACGAAAGTTTGTTCGTGCCATTGGCGGTGATGTTGTCTATACCTTTCGGCCTTATGGGTAGCTTCTTATTTGCCAAACTGTTTGGCATGGAGAACAATGTATATATGCAAACTGGACTGATCATGCTTATCGGCCTATTGGCAAAGACGGCCATCCTTGTCACCGAGTATGCTTCTGAACGACGTCGGCAGGGCATGACCATTGCGCAAGCGGCCCTTTCGGCAGCAGCCGTTCGCCTACGTCCCATCTTGATGACAGCATTAACAATGATGATAGGCCTCTTCCCACTGATGGTAGCATCGGGCGCTGGTGCCAACGGTAATAAGTCGCTTGGTGTGGGCACTGTGGGTGGAATGTTTATTGGCACTGTGTCATTGCTGTTTGTGGTGCCTGTTCTGTTTATTGTCTTCCAAACGATTGAAGAGCGGGTGATGCCTAAACATAAGCATTGATTTATTATTAAAAAGAAGAAAAACATGAAATATAAATGGAATATCATCTTTCTGCCAGTTACGCTGCTATTCAGTGGCTGCGGAATATATTCAAACTATCATCGTCCGGAAGTGCTCTCGATAGACAGCCTTTACCGTGATGTTCCCGTGTTGACGAATGATACTGCCTCGTTGGCCGACATGTCATGGCGCGAACTCTTTACCGACCCTCTATTAGTAAAATGGATAGAGGTGGCACTGGAGAAGAATAGCGACTTGCAAACGGCCCGCCTACAAACGCAAGAGGCACAAGCCACGCTTCAATCATCACGCTTGTCGTTCTTGCCTTCTGTGTCGCTTGAACCGCAGGGGGCGTTAAAGAGTTTCAACGGAGCAAAACCCGCCAAAACCTATTCGTTAGATATTGTTTCTGAATGGGAGATTGATGCCTTTGGTGGGCTGCGCAATGCAAAGAAGGGTAGTCATGCGGCGTGGGCTGCAAGCAGTGCCTACGAGCAAGCGGTGCAAACGCAACTGGTGGCTACTGTTGCTGAAACCTATTATTCGCTCCTCGCGCTTGACAGGCAACTGTTCATTACCCGTGAAACGGCAAGTAAATGGAAAGAAAATGTGCGCGTTATGCAGGCCTTAAAGCGTGCTGGCGAGAAAGACGATGCCGCTGTAGCACAGGCCGAGGCCAGCAGGTTAGAGGCCGAAGTGTCGGTCTTATCACTCGAAAAGCAGGTGCGTGAATTGGAAAATTCGTTGGCTACACTTGTGGGCATCGCGCCCACTGAGATAGAACGTGGACAGCGGTTAGAACTCTCTTTGCCAGAGAAATGGTCGGTAGGCATACCCGTGCTACTGCTCAGTCAACGTCCTGATGTGCGACAGGCCGAATGGCAGTTGGCCGAGGCTTTCTATGCTACCAATGAGGCGAGATCGGCCTTTTACCCACAAATCACGTTAAGTGGTTCTGCTGGGTGGACAAACAATTCGGGTGCTGGCATCGTTAACCCTGGCAAATGGCTACTCAACGCAGTTGGGGGGCTGGTGCAACCTCTTTTCAACAAGGGGCGTAACGTGGCCAACTTGAAGATTGCTAAAGCACAGCAACAAGAGGCGCTAATCACGTTCAAACAAAAACTGTTAGATGCAGGAGCCGAGGTAAACAATGCATTGACACAGTGGCAGATGGCGCAGAAAAGTTTAGAACTGGATAGCCAAAAAGTGGAGGCCTTAAAAACAGCCGTACGTAGCACACAACTGTTAATGGAACATGGCAATACAAACTATCTGGAAGTGCTAACAGCTCAGCAAACGCTCTTGCAAGCGCAACTGGCAGAAGTGTCAGATCAATATAATAAGATTGAAGGCATTATAAGCCTTTACCATGCCTTGGGCGGTGGCGCTAAATAGATGTTTTTATTTTGATGCGTTTTATTTAAATAATAATTTCAACAAACATTAATTTTTTTGCATTATGGATAAAAGATTTGTTTTATTGAATGTGCTACTGATGTTTGCAGTGGCAGTGGGTGCGCAGACAGAACGACGCATTTATACAAAGGCAGAACAGGAATATGCACAAAGACGTCAAATGGAAAAACGTTTGGAGGCAATACAAGATTCTATTCGAGCAGTTGAAGCCTTTACTGCTTTGGAACAACTCGACTTCGTGTTGGAAGCCAATAGGCTCTCTTTTAAACGTGGCGAAACGGCTTATGTTACGTCATACACTAATTTTGTATCGCTCTCTGACGATAAGGCCGTTATACAGATAGCGCCTTTTAATGGTGGAGGACCTAATGGTGTGGGCGGGATTACGCTTGAAGGACGCGCTTCGAATATCAAACTAAAAACAGATAAAAAAGGAAATGTCCTCTTTACGATGAGTGTTACGGGAAACGGCTTATCGGCAACGGTGAATATCTCGTTACCCAAAAACAGTTATATGGCAACAGTAATGGTAAACCCTAATTTTCATTCAAACCGTGTTACGCTTTACGGAACATTGGTTCCTGCCAATAAATCAGATGTCTTTAAAGGATTTGCTTATTAATTGATTTGACTGATAAAAAAGAAGCCTTCCATTTCATGGCACGTTTTCTCGCCATGGCAAAGCTCAAGCAAGCTTAGCTCTGCTCATCTGGCTTAACGAAAACGTTCCATTTTATAGCACGTTTTCTCGCCATGGCAAAGCTCAAGCAAGCTTGGCTCTGCTCATCTGGCTTAACGAAAACGTTCCTATATGGGAGAGGTCAACAACATAGCGGGCGAACTTGTTTGTGTAGCCTTTAGTTAGGGGGTAACCAAAGATAGCAATAAAATCTTAGCTTTTTATTCATTTTTATTGCTAAGACAAGGCAAATCAAAGTAGGACGGTGGTCTCCGTGCCCCGTCCTCCAGCAACAAGCAATGCTATTTACTCCCCTCGCCAATGGGGAGGGGAAAGCCGTGCGTTAGCGCGGCGCGGGGGAGGGGCTATTGATGATTATCTATTTAGATGTGCTGGGTGCTGGAGGACGGGGCACGGAGACCACCGTCCTACTTGTAGGGTGCATCCGTTTAGTAAAAGTATTAATGCTGTGTGAAGTGTTTCAGGATAAGTATTAATGCTGTGTGAAGTGTTTCAGGAAAAGTATTAATAGCATGTGAAGTGTTTCAGGAAAAGAAGGTGTATGTTGCGTGAAAACAATGGAAAAGTGGGGTGGAAACAAAGGAAAAATGGGGCGAAAACAGTCGAAAAGTTGTTGTAAACCCATGAAAAAGTTATCTCGTAACGGTCGATGCACGTGTTCATAACGGTCGATGCACATGTTCATAACGGTCGATGCACGTGTTCATAACGACCGTTGCGAGATGACTTTTTCGTGGGTTTCAGAAAATTGTTTGTGGGTTTTTAGAAAACAAAAGGCTGCTTTTGGGCTTACTTTAGCCTTGCTTTTATGGAGCTATATGCTTGTGTGAGCGTGGGTTATACCACGCTCACTGATGATAAATGCTATACGCTTGACGCAATATGTTTGCGGTATCGGTTCATGTGCGTGTCGGTAAGCACCTTGTCAATGCGGTTGATACGCTGTTTGGGTGTGGCCGTAGGGTCGTCGGCCTCGTTATCTTCGGTCAGGCGTAAGGTGCCTTCACCCGTTACAGGCAGATATTCGTCCCAGTAAACGGGCACATCGTGCCAATCGCCATCGCCTCCTAATTTTGATATGTAGCTTACGCGCTCTTCGCTATAATGGCCGTAGGCATATACGGTTATCTGTTTTACGCCATCAACGGTGGGGCCCTCTTCGGTTTTCAGTATGCAGTCGGTTACGCACGATGGGTCTTGAAAATATTTTTGCCCCCAGTGGTTGGCCTGTGCTTCGTGTTCCCAGAAACAACTTTCTTGTTTCATCTCGCGCCCATAGATATCTTCTTTTGGCCTTATTTGCTGATACATAGGTACGCAGAGCAAAGGCGCAAAAGTGAAGTAGATGGCGCGAAAGAAGTTGGCGTTCATGCTATAAAAGTCTTTTTCGGCACGGGCATAGTCGTAGTCGTCAAACTGTCGTGGGTTCATATCGAGGTTTACCGATTGTATGTGTTCGGCCACGATCGTGTTGATCATACGGTCTTTTATAAAATCGAAGTCGTCGCCATAGGCCGTCCATTTGTCTTTCAGTAGCTTTAGCATGTTTTCTTGTGCCAGGGGTGTGAAGAGCAAGGCAAACTGCTGGTTGCTGTTTCGGTTGCTGGTGTTGAAGGCCACCTCAAACGCTTCGTTCGTCATCATGGCATAGTCGTTATTGTCAAGGTCGCGCGCCTTGCGCTTCAACTTAAACTTCTGCCACTTGTAAGAGAGCGACCCCTCGCGGTTGGCCAGCCCACTGCTCTCGCGATAAAAGGTGAGGTCGGGGGCGGCGGTGTTGCCATAAAATAGGCGGGTGCGCTCATAATATTCGGGGTAGGGGGCGGTTACGCTGGCGGTAAGCGTCTCGCTGTGTTCTACGGCATGCTCTTTGCCATCGCTGTCGGTTTCGTATGTAGTCCAGTATATGGTTTTTGAGCCATAGTAGGTCTTGGTGCCCATCTCCATCTTGCGTGTGCGGCATAGCACAAAGGGGTTGCCGTTGATGAGGCCCGTGTTGGCGTAAATTACTGATCGCTCTTCGTTAAAGTCGTCGTCCCAGCCGTATATTTCTTTTAGGTCGGCCAGTCGTTGCGAGGTGAAGTAGGGGTCGAACGCAATCTTGGGCACCGTGGCCGTTATCATGCGTGCGAGCATATCCCAGTCGTACAGGCGGTTCAGGGGTGCCATCTGCCGCCATGCCTCTTGTTCCATATCGTAGGTCGACTGCTCAAGTTCGTCGCGCTCGTTGTTGAGGCGTCGCATCTGTGGGTGTATCTTGATGAGCAGGCATAGCAGTGCCGCCACCATCGCCATGACGATGATGTAGAAGGTAGCGTCATCTATCGTTTTTTGGTTTTCGTAGAGCACGAGTCCACAGATCACCACTGCTATCCAAAGCAGTGTGCAGAAGAAGCGAGTCCACCAGTAGCTTTTCTTTATGGTTTCAAGTTCTTCTTCGGTGTCGTAAAGTCGGCTGCACGTTTCTTGATTGGCTTTTACGTCAACCTGTGCCTCTTGTGCCAGCTGTGCGAAGGTGTCTCGGGCTACCTTTTCAAACTTTGGGCGAAACGTTTTGACATATTCGTCCAGCGGATCGTATATATCGTTTGCCATTGATAAGAAGGGTTGTTTTTTTTGTTGTTATTAGGTTGTGGTGATGAGGATTAGAAATCCCATTTCACACCAAGACACGGACGGCATTTGAAGCCGCCTGTCGAGCCAAAGTTGTTGGTCAACTCTACCTCGCCACCAATGCTAAGGTTTTCGCAGCCAAAGTGCTGGCCTACGTTATACCATAGCTGAGGCTCAGAGAGGAACACGGTGTGCTTGGTGTCGCAGCCGTCTTCGCGATAGTCAACACCGTGTGTCTCCCACCAGAAGTCGGCAAAGCCGTTAAACTTCAGGCCCTTAACGCCGAAGATGTCGTTACAAGCCCATACGGCTGTAAACTGCATGGGCACGTTTTGCCCTTTCTTGCGAATGGTTTTGTAGAGGGATTCGAGGGTGAGCGTGTTCTTGAACGCCTTGTCGTGCATGAAATATTCAACACCAAAGAGCCAAGCGTTGTTGATGGGGTAGGAGGCGTAGATGCCACCGTTATATTCAACGTGCAAGCTCCAGTTCTTCAGACTTGAGTTTTGCCAGAAGTTAAGGGCGCGTGATATCTCGGTATAGGTGCCGCCCAGTGCTACATTGTGTTTCGATTCGGTAACCTTGTCGTAGTTGAAGTCGTGATCAACAAAGAAGTAGGTGCTTCCCCACTTGTCTTGCTTGAACATCTCGAGGGTGAGGGTTACAAACTTACGGTCGGAACCGAAATCGTATAATACTTGTGCATTGGTTTGTGCCTTAGCCTTTACAGTGAAAAGTGTGGCTAAGAACACTACTACCACGATGGCGAGTTTGTTAGTATTCATTGTTGTGCAATATATTATAAATGACAGTGAATATTTAATATCATTTACAAAATTAAACATTTTATTTGAAACCCAGTGGCTCTATCGTGTTAATAATGCCATGTGTGCCCACGTTTTATGCTATTATACACAAATGGTATAACAGAATATCTACAAATGGTATAATGAAATATCTACAAACGGTATAACGAAAAACCAATATTTTGTATAATTATGTGCTTAAATGCTTCATTTATAATGTTTTTTCGTATCTTTGTGCCAGCAATCATAAATGGTAAGAAATATGAAAAAGTATAGACCAAGAATAGCCGACAATATGTTACGTCGCCGACTTATGGGAGTAGGCGCTGTCTTGATACAGGGGCCTAAATGGTGTGGTAAAACTACCACGGCAGAACAACAAGCTAAAAGTGTTGTTTATATGGATGACCCTGAATATATGAATCAGAATGTTGAACTGGCTAATCTGTCGCCCAAAAAGCTTCTTGCGGGTGCCACTCCACGCTTGATTGATGAATGGCAACTTGCACCACAGCTGTGGGACGCCGCCCGCTTTGAGGTTGACCATAGAGACGAGGAGGGACAGTTTATATTCACAGGCTCTGCCGTTCCTGCCGATACAGACAAGATACATCATTCTGGCACAGGTAGGTTTGCATGGCTAACGATGAGAACTATGAGCCTTTATGAGTCTGGTGAGTCAAGTGGCGAAGTTAGTTTAAACGATTTGTTCTGTAAACCAGGAATAGATATCTTCGGAACTAACCATCTTAATATCGATGCTATAGCTTGGCTCATTTGTCGTGGAGGGTGGCCGAGAGCTACTACGATTGATAAAGAAGTGGCATTAGATATGGCATACAGATATTATGAGGCTGTTGTTAACAACGATATTTCTCGTGTTGATAATGTGCGACGTGATGCAGAGCGTACGAAAAGAATTCTTCGTTCTATCGCCCGTAACCAATGTGCTCAAATATCTGTTAATACTCTATGTGCTGACATTGAGAGTAATGATACTGTTTCAGCAAACCGTATCACGATAGCCTCATATATTGATGCTTTGAAAAAGATTTTTGTTATAGAAGATTCTCTTGCTTGGAATCCAAACTTACGAAGTAAAACGGCTATTAGGAGTTCTGAAACCAAGTATTTCTCCGACCCATCAATTGGAGTGGCAGCATTGGGTATAGGACCCAATGACCTCATAAACGACCTTAGCACAATGGGGCTTTTCTTTGAGTCGATGTGTGTCAGAGACTTGCGAGTATACGCCGATGCATTAGACGGATCGATATATCATTACCGCGATAGCATGGGGTTAGAGTGTGATGCTGTTTTGCATCTAAGAAATGGTAGCTATGGATTAATTGAAATAAAATTGGGGGGTGAGAAAAATATTGAAGAGGGAGCTAAGAACCTAAAACTCTTATCCTCTAAAATAGACACCACAAAAATGAAAGCTCCATCTTTTCTGATGATACTTACTGGCACCACTAAGTATGCTATTCGTCGTGAAGATGGAGTGTATGTTGTTCCTATAGGGTGCCTTAAAAACTAAAATTGGCAAAATCCACACTTATCTCCATCGATTATCCACGAGATTTTTTTCTTTAAGGTGAACGGTTGCGCCCTCAAAGTAGGACGGGGTCTCTGTGCCCCGTCCTCCAGCACCTAACAAAAGTAGCATTTATAGTAGTTGATAGCTACATTATCTTTTTGCAACAGGGCGCACACGCATAGGGAATGTTCTACTTGTACCTGCCACAACAGTAGTGTTTTCCCTCCATAATTGAAGACTATACGCACATTCGTCAGTTGGATAGGTTGTATCAAATGAACTCGTTCGGTACATAAAACTCATATTCAAAGTAGGCTTTGGCAAAAAAATGTGATTTCCATTAGGACCTGTTACTGTAGCATCTCCGTCTTCGTCAGCAAATTTCCATTTGCAATACTTTATCAATTCTTCAAATTCTTTTTTGGTTGGTATATGGCAATTCTTACCCCATAATACTGTTGCTGCGTCGTCTTCTGGTTCAAGAGTGGTTTTGGCATCCTTCTTAGTATATTTAGTGTATGTGTTACCATCCTTGAATTTATACCCTTCATTAACAATGGCTGCTTCTACTTCTCCCCACCTATAAGTATATCCATTTTCTTCAGGTTCAGAAGCCCCAATATTACATTCTGCCCATAATAGTCCGCTGGGCAGTCCTAAGTCAATAAATTTGTGGCCGTTTATTACATACACGCCATATTTATTATTTGACTTACCATCACCGTCTCCATCATCGCTGCTGCAAGCTGTCAGAACGCACATACATAGCAACATCATTGGAAATAGTTTAAATATTTTTCTCATACTTCTGTTTGTTGTTTAGTTAATTTTATTTTATTTTAGTGCAAAGGTAGTCAAATACCATATCATTCTATTTAACTATGTGTTAACATATATGAAAATTTAATAAAAGTTTTCCTTATTATCCAAAATCGGTCGTTAGGGCTTGCTTGTTTTTTGGGGGGCACCCCACGTTTCAGACCGACGAGGACGCTACCGTCAAGAAGTGATAGAACGGGATTTCCCCTACACTTTAGGGAAAACCATACGCATGTTTATAGCTTTCCCTTTGCAACATCGGCTAATAAGGCATATCTTTGTAACAGAAAAAACAAGTAATAACCCTCAAAACAATCTGGATTATGAAACGTACATTATTAGCAATCGCTGCGGCAATCGTGATGATAACATCCGCAAACGCCCAGAAACTTACCAACATTCAGGCTGAAGCCAGCTTCATCACCGACAAGATGATGGTGGAATTGGGATTGAACAAGTCTCACCGCAACAGCATCCTGAACATCAACCTGTCATATCTCAACGGCATCAACAGCCACCGCGATATCGACGCCTATGGATGGCAATACCGCAACAAGCAGCTAAGACACATTCTCTCGCCCCGTCAATGGAGAAGATACTGCGAATTGTATTACTTCTACCGTCCGATAAGTTGGGACGACAGAGAATATGTTCACAACATCTACGTAAAATACCCGAAACACCGCTGTCACCCCAAGCACCACTGGTGTTACGACGACAGACATTGTAAACACCACAAGAAGTATGACAAGCATTGCAAGCACCACAAGAAGTGTGACAAGCATTGCAAGCACCACAAGAAGTATGACAAGCATTGCAAGCACTACAAGAAGTATGACAAGCATTATAAACACCACAAGCACTACAGGGACAGAGATGATGACTGACGCAACGTTAGGCACATAGTCTGACCCATAATAAAAGGCCATATAATATATTATTAAAAACACAACAATTTAATAATATATTATTGTGAGTATTATTTTTATCTAAACGGTGGCATCCTCCAAGTAGGACGGTGGCCTCTGTGCACCGTCCTCCAGCACCCAGCACTTCTAAATAGATAAGCTTACATGCTTTTATTGCCCATTTCTAATGTCGGGAGGACGTGGCACGGAGGCCACCGTCCTACTTGGATAATTCATGGAACATCGTGTTCAAGTAAAACACGTGTGTAGCGCGAAATAGATTGTTAAAAACCCAACAATATTATCTGAACCATTAAATCCTTAGATACAGACTTATCGTAAAGATAATCGAGTGGTACTGAAAAAGCGGTATAGGAATGTTGTTAAACAATTCCTATACCGCTTATATTCAACGCTCTAAGCTGTTTGCGTAGCTTTTTGAGCGATTAATATTCGTCCTCGTTGAAGAGGAACAAGGCGTATTGAGTTTCAAGTGGTTATATTGCGGTGTCAACCTTTTCGATCATTTTATTTCGTAGTTAAAGACCATGAAAGGATATTCCTTATTTGAAAAGCTGCTCCATTGTAACTTCGCTATGTACCAAACTATGATGTGCGCCATCTGCTACACCATAGGTGGTAACAAAGGTGATGACCAATGAGAACTTTGTTTTGGTAGAACTCTGAAAGAGTTCCAATCGTTGTCTTAATAACTGTTCGTATGCCTCCGTAATGCGGTATTCAGATTTACTGAATTTCATCTCGCACAGATGAATGATGCGATCAGCGCGTTTGATGACTAAATCAATCTGTCCTCCTTTCTGGTCTTCACTTGCAGCCTTGCGCCATGAAGACACTTCTGTTGCCATCCCCGAAATGCCCAAGGCACGTTTTATGCAGTCTGTGTGCATAAGACACACTACTTCAAATGTAAGTCCCTGCCATGTAGAGATTTGACGTGACTCAAAATTATGGCTCCACCAATGTTCGTCGCCTGAAATATCCTGCAAGATAAACTTGTAATAAAACAAAGTATAGAAATCCACCAAACGATAGATTGTATCTTTCGTCTTATGACCAAAATTCTGATTTCGGGAGATGAAGTCACATCTTTCTAGATTGGTCAGCACACGGGTAAGAGTGCCACCAGTGATTCCAATTGTCTTGGATATTTCTTCACGTGACATGCCATCATGATGTGCAGCCAAAGCCTTTACTACACTTATATATAAGTCGGCATTTGAAAACAGAGCGTTATACAATTCATCAAACTCGCTTCGCATAATACCTCCTTGAACAAAGAATAGTCTGTCAACATTCTGCACGAGGCTTTCTTTGGTATTAATGAGACTTAGATAAAAAGGGATGCCTCCAAACACCATGTAGCACTGTAATATTTGGTATCTGTCCCATTTGCAGTGCTTTCTATGAAGATACTCCTCTGTCTCATGCAAAGTAAATGGCCTAACATAAATGCTGCTTGTAATGCGAGCATGCAGCCCTCCTTGGTTTTCAATCAGATTGTCTACCATCCATGAGGTTGCCGAACCACTGGCAATAAACACAATATCACTGCGACGGGCAGCCCAGCCATTCCAGAAATTCTCCAATGCAGCAACAAAGTTAGACTTCTGTGTGTCAATCCAAGGCATCTCGTCTATAAATACCACTTTTTTTCTGCTTGTATCAAGTGTTTCAAGATATTCTTCAAGAGCATCAAATGCGTCGAACCAATCGGCAAACTTATCCGACTTTATGCCTGAGAACTTTTTCAATGCACGCGCAAAACTCGTAAGTTGTCTTTGGCGTGATAGATTATGTCCTCCAACAAATGTAAAGTCGTATTGTCCGTGGAAGTATTGGTCAACAAGAAAAGTCTTACCCACTCTTCGCCGTCCATATACTATAACAAATTCTGAGCGATCTGACTCCATCACTCTGTGGAGTTCTTGACACTCTCGCTCTCTACCAACAAGTTTGTTTGTCATGATCATACCATTATATCTTAACCCTTGCAAAGGTAATGGTTTAATTGTAATTAAAAGAAAAATATGGCGATTATTTACCCAAATCTATGTTACAGAATTAGATTTGGGTAAATAATCCGCCTTGATTTCTTTTGCATACTCTGACAATGGCTATTTAGTTGCAAAGGCAGTATGCTCTGATTTGAGTAGTTTATTTTAATAAGACAGGCTGCACCTCAGCACTTGAAGTAACGTAATTGCGTACGGCTTGCACTATATTTGGCAGTATAAAAAAAACGGTATAGGAATGTTGCCGTACAATTCCTATACCGCTTATATTCAACGCTTTAAGCTGTTTGTGTAGCTTTTTGAGCGATTAATATTCGTCCTCGTTGAAGAGGAATAAGGCGTGTTGAGTTTCAAGTGGTTATACCATTATGTCTGTCCTTTCGATCATTTTATTTCGTTGCGAAAGACTGTATAAGGCGGAGCGGTACACATAAATCTATCATGCGAAGGAAATCTCCATTATATTAATGTTCAGACGCTTCTCTATCTCCGCTATACTCTTGAATGAGAAATTTGTATGACCAGACAATATCTTGCTGACATATTGCGGAGAACAACCAAGACGTGATGCGATGTCTGCACGCGATAGTTTGCGTTCCTGCATATAATCAATTATCTTCATGGCGATGCTTTGCGACCATTTAAGCCACACTTCATTGTCTTGTCTCCACTTTGCTTCTTCGGCAAATGTAGAAGGCTCGTTACTGAGATTGCTCTCAAGAAATTTTAATGTTTGCTCTTTCATAATAAATCCTCCTCAAAAAAGTCCACAAAACTGTCTTTATCAAAGATACCATTCTGCTGCAAATAGTTTTGGCATGCATTGAGCTTGTCTAATTCATGGAAATGCGTCATCTGATGATGCCTTTAAGGTGTCCAGCCCCGTGGGAAGGCTTACCAATCTGAAGAAGGATGCGGTGGGCATTTAGCCCACCTTATTTTTTTGCGACTGGGCGGATTGTGTACCCTTGGTAACGGTCATTGACGTACGTCGTGAAGGTGAATTGGTCAAAGTAGAGGAAACTGGCGTAGTTGATGTTGTCCGACTTGAGCGAACGAGACCAATAGTAGCCTTCTTCCATACCTTCATCACCCGAATTAGGGAAGAAGATGGTATTACCATTAGGGCCTGTGACGAGGTAACCACTTGTTCCAATGCAATATGACTTCCTTGACCAGTCACACTCATTATAAAGTTCTTTAAACTCTGAAGAATCAGGCATACGACAAGGAGCACCCCAATTGACGGTAGCAGCATCGTCTTCTGCATCAAGAGTTGTCTTACCATCTGATGAGTTGTACTTTGTCATGTTATTAATATCATTGCCCCACTTGTAAGTACTCCAATCATAACATGACTTAGGCTCTGTTTCGCCCCAAGCAAAGTAATCGCCATTTTCTGTGGATAAAGCAGCACCGATATTGGAGCGTGCCCAAAGCAGGCCACTGGGCAGACCGAGGTCGACGAACTTGTGACCATTGATAGTGTAAGTAGGAGAAGTTGGCTTTTCACCAAAAGTCATAATCGATTCCACGTTGCCATAAAAGACTTCATCGCCTAACTTAACATAAGCACAATAATAATAAGTGGTGCCTGGATCGAGATTGTATAGCTTAAAATCAAAATCCCAGACTGAAGGGCCTAAGCGTTTGCGTTCGTCTGAATAAGTGGGAGTAGCTTTATCTGATGAAAGGCATACACCGATTTCGGGAGTTTGAGACAAAGATTGCACGTTATCTGCAAAAGTCACATCTATGGATGCCTCAAATGTATCAGTGGTAACAGAAGTGGCAGCAAAGGTACGGATATTAAAAAGCCAACTGCCTGCAGAGGTGGTGATACTATCAGTATTGGTTGCTGACTTGACAGAGATGTTACCACCCTTCCAAATGAAAATGTTTTGCTGAGCATGAGCAGTGGTGAAGACGACTGATAACAATGCTGACAAAACGAAAGAAAATATGCGTTTCATATATTATTGTCTTTGTTGTAATTCTAAAAAAAATAACCCGCGCCGCAGGAAGGCCTACCGGCATGAAGAGTGAAGTGGTGGGTATTTAGCCCGCCTTATTTTTCTGCGACTGGGCGGACAGTGAACACGTAGCAACGTTTGTAGTCCGTTTGGTTGCTGGAGAAGCAAAACATACGGGCCTCGTAGTTGTTCGAGAGCGAACGAGACCAATAGTCGTCCGAATTAGGGAAGAAGATAGTGTTGCCGTTAGGACCTGTAACGAGATAGCCATCTTCATTCCAAGACCAACCGCACCTGTCATAAAGTTCATCAAACTCGGAAGAATCTGGCATACGGCAAGGAGCACCCCAATTGAAGGTAGCAGCATCGTCTTCTGCATCAAGAGTGGTCTTACCATCTGAAGAGTTGTACTTAGAACATGAGCCACCCCACTTGTAATTTTCCCAATCAGAATTAAACTTAGGCTCTGTTTCACCCCAAGCAAAGTAATCACCATCATCTACGGAGGAAGCAGCACCGATGTTGGTGCGTGCCCAAAGCAAACCACTGGGTAGACCGAGGTCGACAAACTGATGACCATTGATGACAATGTATCGAGATTTACCCATTGTAGTAATAGAATTGACAGCACTATAATAAACTTCATCAAGGAGCTTGACGTAAGTACGGTAATAATAAGTAGTGCCAGAAGCGACATTCTTGATTGTAAACGAATAGTCCTGCATCGCATTACCTATCTCCTTCTTGAAGTCATTATAAGTAGGATTCGTATTCTCATCAGAATAACAAATACCTACCTCGGGAGTAACATCAATTGATTTTACCTTGTCATTGATAGCTACCTTCGTCGAACCTTGAAAACTACTGGTAGTTGCACCAAGGTTCACTGGTTTAGAAATCTGAAACAGCCAGTTACCGACACCGAAGGTCAAACTATCAACTTCTGATATAGGCTCGACGGAAACGTTGCCATCCTTTCCCCAAAAATAAAAGTTATGCTGCGCAAATGATGCGGTAATAGTAAACATCAGTACAGCCAATAACGTAAAGAGTCTTTTCATGGCTTACTTCTTAAAGAGTTTGTAACTAATGCCGTTCTGGGTGCGGACTACATAAATGCCTTGCTGAAGAGATGAAAGATTCATTGCGGCTTTGCCCTCTGCATTGGCTTTCTCGCTAAGCATGAGTTTGCCATCAGTAGCATAAAGAGCAATTGATTCGTTAGCTGCCAAGCCCGAAACATTCAACGTACTGGCAGAAAACGAGAAGACAACATGTTGGCGCTTGTCATTGGCCACCACATTATCGATAGCACTAACGACATCATCAGCAACTACCACGCGCTGCACATCGGCATAAGCATAGCTCACGCGCTCCACACCGCACACACTCACAGACAAGTTGGCATCGCTCAAAGCAATGACTGGCTTCTCGGCAAAGGAAAAACTAACCTTCTCTCCGCTACGAAGCAAGAATGTTACGCCAGGATTACCTGCGAACATCGACAGACTAAAGGCAAAAAGTGCCAAAAGCAATGTAAAGGATTTCTTCATATATTATCGTATATTTCGAATGATTGTTATTCTTGTTCATACTCACATTGTTCAAACGCCGAGACATTAGCTTGTGGATCTTCTTCCTTTGAATAGTCGTTGACAAGGCATACCACGGCATTGCATTCGGTTTGCACTGTCTCTGGCGGTAAAAGAACGGAAAAAGCGGTATAGGAATATAGTTGCTTAATTCCTATACCGCTTATATTCAACGCTCTAAGCTATTTGCACGGCTATTTGAGCGATTAGTATTCGTCCTCGTTGAAGAGGAAATCTTCTTTTGTGGGGTAGTCGGGCCAGATGTCTTCGATGCTCTCGTACACATCGCCTTCGTCTTCAATCTCCTGCAAGTTTTCCAAAACCTCTAAAGGTGCGCCCGAGCGCATCGCATAGTCGATAAGCTCATCTTTTGTTGCAGGCCACGGCGCATCTTCCAGCTTTGAGGCAAGTTCAAGTGTCCAATACATAATTGTTATATTTTTTGTTTATTGTTTGCTATAGTAATGTTTTTAGCATCGCTATTTTAGGTCTCGACGCTTTTGTAGTTGCAAAAATAGTAATTTTCTTCTTATCTGCAACTTTTATCCCATCTTTTTTCTTCTTGATGTGTAATAAAGTTTAATTTGCGGGCCAAAACAAAGAGATAGTCAGACAAACGGTTTATGAAAGCCAGCACTTGTGGGTTTATGCTGCGCTCTTCGGCCACGGCTGCCACGGCTCGTTCAGCGCGTCGGCACACGGTGCGGCACACATGACATTGCGCTTCGGGCACACTGTTGCCTGGTATGACGAAGGTGTGCAAGGCGGGCAGGGTGTCGCTGAGGTTGTCGATGCGCTGCTCCATCTCGGTGGTGAGCTGTGCGAAAGAAATTTCGGAAGGATGATTGCTCATGAGGCACCATCCCACGGCAAAGAGGTGGCGCTGCAGGTGTTCAATATAGGCTGCTTCAGGGGCAATGTCGGTGTAATTGAGGCTTGCTTTTGTTGCGGTTTGGGTCATGAGGGCTCTTAGCAAGCCCAGGTGCGACGTCAGTTCGTCAATGTCGCCATAGGCGGCAATGGTGGGTGCTGTTTTTTTCACCCTGATGCCATCAAAGGTTGTGGTTTCGGCCTTGTCGCCGTGTCGGGTATAGATAGCCATGTGAGAAAGAGAGAAAGTAGAGTTAGAAGTTGACGATATAGTTTTGCTTATATCGCTTATCAAAGAACACGATGCCACAATAGTAAAGGTCGAAGGTGATGCCTGTGCGGTTATCGTTCAACAACTTTTGCCAGAGGGCTTTAGCTGCTGCGTCGTGGCCAATGCCTTCTATTATGAGCAGGGTGCGTATGTTGTCGTCGTCGGGTGAGAGGTTCTTGTCCCATGTTGATACAAACTGTTCAACAAAGGCTTGGCGCTCGTGTTCTGTGGCCGACAGCGCCGCTAAGCCCACCGCTGCCTTTACGTTGGTGGGTTGTGGTACCACGGGATGGCCTGTTGACGATGTGTGTATGAGGGTGTGATGGCATCCGCACATAATGTGTTGGTGCTCGGCCTCGGGCAGAGTGCCACACCACCCCCATTGTTCGGCCTGGGCATAGTTGGCCAATCGAAAATAAAGCCTACATAGCTTTAGGCGTAGCCCTTTGAGGTTGGGCCACGCTTTCAGCATGTCGATATAAGCATAATAAGCGTAATGCTCGCTTATGACATAGCGTATGAACGCATAAGCCGAAGGCGACTGCACACCGAAACCGCGGCAGTGGTTTATTCGGCTGAGCCATACAGCCAGCATCTTTAGGTTTGTCATTTTTGTTTGTTACAGGTTTTGTTTACTGATGTTACACGCCTCATATGCATGTGTTACACGCCTTTCAGGCATGCCTCAATGGTGTGTGCTACGCGCTGAGATGATGTTATGTTCAGCGTGTCTTCGTCGGCATCTTTGGCGCCCATGTACACATCGGGGTTGCTAAACTGCATTTGGCTCTTCACCGCTGTGCGTGCCGAGAAGTGAAACTCGTGTATGCCAGTGGCTTGTGCTATGGTAGCAATGTTTTGTTCGTTTACGCCACAGCCCGCCAAGAGAATGATGCGGCCCTTGGCTTGCTCGTGCAGCTCTTTCAGTAGGGGCGTGCCCTCAAGGGCGGTGGGCTGCTGACCCGAGGTGAGGATGCGGTCGAACCCCTGGCTGATAAGCTCTTCAAGCGCTTGGTGGGGATGAGCGCAGCGGTCGAAGGCGCGATGAAAGGTTACCGACATGCCCTTGGCGTGCTGCATGAGCATGGCGTTGGCCTCGGTGTCGAGGCTGCCGTCGGGGCGTAGGCATCCAAACACTACACCATCGGCACCCAACTCACGTGCCATGTCGATGTCGGCGGCCATACGCTCCAGCTCGAGGGGCGAATAGAGAAAGTCGCCACCGCGCGGACGTATGATAACATGCAGGCGTGTAGTGGTGAGCACACGTCGGGCTATCTTTATCTCGCCATACGATGGGGTGGTGCCACCTTCGGGTATGCCGGCACACAGTTCTACACGGTGGGCACCGCCTTCTTGTGCTGCGATGCAACTTTCTACACCATTGGCGCAAATCTCAAATTTATAATCGTTTCTTGTCATTTGTTATAGCGTTGATAGTTTGTTTATTTCTTGTTGTATACGTGTTAGGGCCTGCATGAGTCGAGCCTTGGGGCAAGCAATGTTTATACGAATGAAGTGTTTGCCAGCTTCGCGTCCGTACATGGTGCCACTGTTTACCATCACCTTGGCTTCGTGCAGAAGGCGGTCGGTCAGCGAGTCGGCATCGAGGCCCGTTGCGCTGATGTCTACCCACACAAGGTATGTGCCCTCGAGCTTGGTTATGGGCAATTGTGGCAACTGCTCGGCAAAGAAGCTTTGCAGCGCTACATAGTTGGTATAGAGATATGCCTTTAGCGCTTCGAGCCATGCTTCGCCCTCGTTGTAGGCCGTTTGTAGGGCAATGACGCCGAAGGGGTTTACGTCGCACACCTCGTTAATGTTGATGGCGCGGTTGATGCGTCGGCGTATGGCGGCATCGTTGCTGATAATGTTGGCTATTTGCAGACCCGCGGTGTTGAACGACTTTGAGGGCGAATTGAGCGTTACCGAATTGTTGAGGCACGCCTCGCTTACGCTAGCAAAGGGGGTGTAGGTGTAGCCTGGCATGGTGAGCTCGCAGTGTATCTCGTCGCTCACCACACGCACGTTGTGGCGCAGGCACAGGTCGTTTATGTGGCGCAGCTCGTTGGGTGTCCACACGCGGCCCGCGGGGTTGTGCGGGTTGCAGAGGATGAACAGCTTTACGGTGGGGTCGGATAATTTCTGTTCAAGGTCGACGAAATTGATGACATAGGTGTTGACCGAGTGCTGCAAGGGGCTTTCAACAATCTCGCAACCGTTGTTGCGGATGGATGAGAAGAAGCAGTTGTAGACAGGTGTTTGCACCAGCACCTTGTCGCCGGGCTGTGTGAGGGCCTTGATGGTGGCCGAGAGGGCTGGCACTACGCCCGATGTATATTCAATCCAGCTGCGGTCGATGCGCCAATGGTGTCGGCGCAGGAACCAGTTGATCACGGCCTCGTAATAGCTCTCTGGCACGAAGGTGTAGCCAAAGATGCCGTGTGCCACACGCTCTTGCAGCGCCTTTACGATGCAAGGTGCTGTTTCAAAGTCCATGTCGGCCACCCATACGGGTATCACGTCGGCGTCGTCGGTCTCGTCCCATTTATACGAGTTGGTGCCGCGTCGCTGCGTTAGTTTATCAAAATTATATTGTGTCATAACGTGCTTTTGTTATGCAAAAGTACAAAAAACATTCAATAAGCCTGTGGCTTTATTTCTCTATTCGTTTACCTATATATATTATAAGGTATGTATGATGTTATCCGCTCCTGCTTAGCTTCTCGTTTCAATCTTGCAGTCGGCAGGAGACAGCACATTGTCGTTAAGGGTTATTGAGCCTATGCTGTCGGCCACGATATGTCCGCTTGTGGGGTTCTTGATGTTCTCAATGTGCCCGCGAATGGTAACTTGCACAGTGCTATATTCGAAGGCGCGGTCGCAGGCGGGGTCGAAGGTGCAGTCTTCAAGCACCAGGTTGTCGGCATAGCATAGTGGCTGTTCGCCCGCAATGTGGCAACGCACGAGACGCAGGTTTTTTGAGTGCCAACCCAGATATTCGCCATCGAGCACCGAGTCGTAAACGGTGATGTCTTCGGTCTCCCAGAACGAGTCTTTGGTCGTAATCTTTGCGTTGCGTATAACGGCGTGCTTCACATATTGGAAAACGTATTTCGAGTCGGTCACCAGTCCGTCAATCTCTACGTTGCGGCAGCCCATGAAGGGGTAGGTGCCATCGTGTAGGGTTACGTTTTTTAGCTTCAGGTTCTCAACGTTCCAGAAGGTTTCGTCGGCATCGTTAATGGTGACGTTCTCAAGCTCTACGTTCTTCATCTCGCGGAAAAATTTGGGGCCATCAATCACGCAGTTGCGCATCGTCATGTTGTACGAATACCAGATGGCCGAGCGCGACTCTGGGGCAAAGTAGCAGTTGGTTATCACGCTGCCATCAACGTGCCACCATGGGTATTTGCCATAAAACTTGCAGCCATCGGCCTCAAGGTTGGTACACTCTTTGATGGCCGACTCGCCGTCGCTGATGGTGATGTTCTCCATCCTTAGGTTGTGCGACTCGAACAGCGGACGTTCGCCGCCAAATGTCATATCCTTAATTGTCTTCATGCTTTTTAGGTAATCTTGTTGCTTGCTGTAATCTTATTGTTTTGCAATATTCTTGTTGTTTCTGCAATAATCTTGTTGTTTCTGCAAAAATACAAAAAACAATTCAATATCTATGTGCCTTTATTTCGGATAATTATACCTTATTTCTGTTTTGTGTTGGCGTTATTAAAGAAATAACCGTCGCCGCACTCGAAAATGTCGAGCGCAGCGACGGTTACTGATACCTATTATTTCGTCGAACTCACGTTAATCTAATGTCTGAAAACTCTTCCCCTTCCTTTTAGATGATAAAAGTCCGTGAAAAACATCGAGCTAATACAGATGCCGTTTTTCTACAGTTCGTATAAATCGTCCAGTTGTATTTCTGCCTGAATGTCTCCCCAATATTCATTCCGAGTTAGGCCATCGGTGGTAACCATGATGGAATGAATGGCTTTTTTGGTGCCTGTTACGGTCTGTAAAACATTTCGTTTGCGAGCAAGTTCATCTGCATAATCGGAAGTGATGATGTATGAATCCTTTGAGTATTTCATTTCGCACACATCAATGATTCCATCGCTACGGTCTATAAGTAGGTCTATCTGAACTCCTGGTCTACCGATGCTCTTATCCTGCAGACAACGCCATGCATATTCATTTGTCAAGATTCCGCTGATGCCAAGTTTCTTCTTTATTTGGTCAACATGCCATAGGCAAGTGCGCTCAAAAGCCAAGCCGCACCAAGAATTATACTTTGGCGAGCCCAACATTGATCTCCAATAGTTTGAACCTTGGCGTACTCCATCTATGTATTCGTAATAGAATAATGTATAATGGTCTATCAACTGAAAAATATCCGATTTTGTCCTATACCCCATCATAGTATAACTACGAATAAAGCCACACCACTCCAAATCTTTCAGAATGTCAGAGAATGCGCCGTTGTCTTCAAACCTTCCTGCCGTTAGTAACTCTTGTCGAGTCATGCCCATCTTTTTCTTGGCCAATAACTCAATTACGCGAATGTATGGTTCTGGTTTTTTGAACAATGAAGCATACAGCATCTCAAATTCATCATGCAGCTCTCCGTTAGGCGAAAAAATCAGTCTATCTATTTCGGAAGTTATGCTTGTTCCTTTCTCCAACAAACTCCAATAATATGGTACACCACCAAATATCATATAGGCTTCTAACATCTGCTTGCGATTCAACACAATACCTCTTGACTGAGCTAACTTCTCGCATAATCCCAGTGGGAAAGGATTGAGGGATATACGATGATTCAAGCGATTGTGCAAACCACCCTTATTCTTTATGATTTTCTTGACCATCCATGAAGTACTGCTTCCGCATATCACAAAAACAATATCTTTTCGTGCAGATGCCCATCCGTTCCAAAATGATTCCAACTCTGATAAAAATCCAGAGCGTGGAGCATCCATCCATGGAAGCTCGTCAAGGAAAACAACCTTTTTGCCTTCAGACAGACTCATAATAAATCGTTTGAGTTCACTGAAAGCATCGCCCCAATTGGTTAGTTCTGGAGTATCTTTCTGCCCATGTTCTTTGAGTGCACGACGGAAACGTACCAACTGTTTTCTTGCAGTCAAGTTTGCAGCACCAGTAAATTGGAAATCAAATCGGTTCTCAAAGGTTTCTCTGATAAGAAAAGTCTTACCAACACGACGTCTTCCATATACGGCAACAAATTGTGAGTACTCTTCGTAGAGAGTGTTTTGTAGTATCTGTTTTTCTTTATCTCGACCTATGAGCATAACATTATTATTTTAAATGATGCCACAAAGATAATAGTGTTTCGTGAAAAAATAAGCGAAAAGTGATAACTTTTTGCAGTTTCCGCTGCTTTATTAACGAAATTCAACTTCAATATGTCCTTTTACGTTCAGTTGAATGTTCTATTCTTCTTGGAGAAACAGGCATATTCAATATCTATGTGCCTTTATTTCGGATAATTATACCTTATTTTTATTTTGTGTTAGTGTTATAAAAGTAATAACCGTCGCCGCACTCGAAAATGTCGAGCGCAGCGACGGTTACTGATAACTATTATATTCTATTTAATTCTATTTTATCCTATTCTATTTTATTTTATCCTATTCTATTTTATTTTATCCTATTCTATTTTATTCAACCATAACCTTCTTCACCGTTCCATCGCTATAGCGCACAATGTTCAGGCCCTTGGCTGGGGCAGCAAGCATATTGCCGTTTGCATCGTAGCGCGACACCTCGGTTACAGTGCTGTCGTTGGTTACGCCTTCAATGCCTGTGCCATCCATCTCTTCGATGTCGAATTCTTTCCATATCTCTGCCTGACGATATTTCTTTGCACAGCCCTTGGGTACATAGAGTTTACATTCAGAACGAGGACGACTGTAAAAATCAGCATCCTTCAATGGAAAAGGTTCAGACATGTAGGCATAAATGACCTTAGCACTACAGTCAGCAAATGCGTAATCGCCAACAGTCTTCAGACTGGCAGGCAACTCAAGAACCTCAATATCTTGGAACGACTTGTAGAAAGCTTCTGGGGCTATCTCTGTCACCTTCGAAGGTATCTTGAGCCCTCCAAACGACCCTATGTATGGACTTCCGCAGAAAGCGCGGTAACCTATGCGTTTAAGCTCTGCGGGAAGTTTTATTTCATGCAGATAGCCACAGTCGGCAAATGCCTCTTCCGGAATTTCGGTTATTGCGTCCGACAGCGTCACTCCTTCCTTCAGATAGTCGCAGTGTGCGAAGCAACCTTTGCCTATCTTCGTAACGCTGTTAGGAAGGGTTATTCCTCCTAAATTGTTGCAATCTTGGAAGGCATAGTCGCCGATGCTCTTCAAACCGTCATGCAGGTAGATATGCTCCAGATTTTGGCATCCTTCGAACATATTGTTAGTAATTTCGGTTATCTGCTTTGGCAATGTGAAATTTCCGATGCCACTGTGACTGAATATGCCATTGCCCATAGATGTGATTGTCTTTGGGAAGGTTATTTTCTGCAAATTAGGACAATAAGCAAACAGGTTGTCGCTGATGGTGGTTATGGCATCAGGGATGACAAACTCGGTGAAACCGCAGCCACTGAAGGCGCCTGCCCCAATAGCTTTCAGATCCTTGGGCAGCGTGATGCTTGTTAGCTTACCGCAATTCGCGAACATATAATTGCTGATGGTGGTTATGCCATCAGGAACAACAAATTCGGTGAAACCGCAGCCCGCGAAGGCACCGTCCTCAATAGCTTTCAGTCCCTTGGGCAGTGTGATGTTTGTAAGTTTGCCGCAATTTGCAAACAAACCATTGCTGATGGTGGTTATGCCATCAGGAACGACAAACTGTGTGAAGCCGCAACCCTGGAAGGCACCCTTACTCATGCTTGTTAAGCCAGCGGGCAAGCCGATGGCGGTAAGTTTGCTGCAACCGTTGAAGGCATAAACATCAATATTCTTTACGCTGGCGGGCAGATTTATTGATGTCAAGTCTTCACATTTAGAAAAGCAAGACTCGCCTATGGTGGTGACGTTCTCTGACATAGATACTGACCTTATGGGGCTACCGATAAATGTGCCGTGGCCTGTTGTGGTGAGATAACTGGGCATAACCACCGAGCTAAGACGTGTCACTTGGCTGAACAAGTGAGAGAACTCTTTGCCGTTGGGCTCAATCTTTGCTGTGTTCACCAGTCGGTTTGTTGGATCATTCCACCAACCTTGAATATAGATGTTGATGCTCTTGTCGCTGCCCACCAGTCGGGCTGCGTCAAGGTCGAGATGAGACAAACTGCCATAGCTTCTTTTATCTCTCTCCTCAAACCAACATCCTGCCATCTCACGAAGAAATTGTATATCGTCGATATTGATGGGGCCTATCACCTTCAGGCGCGATATGTTCTCTTTGTCTTTGCTGCTAATTTTTGTGCTCAGCGTGCCCGCCTGGTCTACCACTACAGTGACGCCAGATGACATTTTTTCTGTGATGGGGCTGAATTTGTTCCACACTGCAGCCTCTTTGTAAGCTTTGGCCGAACCTTCAGGCACAATAAGGGCGCACTTGTCACAAGGCACATTCGCAAAAGTATTTTCCTGAATAGTGACAGGCAACTTCATATTCGCCTCGATGTTTGTAAGACCTGTGCAATCTTTAAAGGCTTCGTCTTGAATGGTCTCAAGATTAGCAGGCAGCGTTAAAGTCTTAAGGCCAGAGCATCCCTCATAAGCACCATGCAATATTGTGGTGACGCTCTCTGGTAACTTTAATAATGTTAAACTGCTACAGCCTGAGAACGACTCATGACCGATAGTCCTCAATCTTGGGGATAGTATCACATCCTTAAGATCACTACAGCCCTTAAACGCCAACGCATCTATTAAGTTAAGCGTTGATGGTGTTTGGACGAGTTGCAGATTATAGCAACCTTCGAATGTTAATGGGCCAATTGTTTTCACACCTTCTGGTATGATGGCAAATCTTAGCTCGGGGCAGTGCATGAATGTTTTGAAACTCGAAATTGCCCCATTTTCGGGCAGCGTGACAGTATGTAACGCATCGAGATAAGCAAATAGCGCATTTGTTATAACCGTGTCATCATGGTCCTCAATATACATATATTCTTCTTCCCCGTTCGGGCCGTAAATTAAACAACGAGAACTTCCTAAGCAGATGTCGAATGTGGCCTTCTGAAGATTGATATCTATCAATGTTCCATTATATTTGCCTCCGTTAGCATTGTAATAGCATCCTGCCATTTCGCGTAAGCATAGAACGTCCCAGATGTTGAGCGTTCCAGACAACGTTAGACGCGAGATGTGGTCTTTCATAGAGCCGAGCAGGTGTTTTAGCGTTCCTGGTGTTTTCACCGTTATATTAAACATCTCGTTATAGACCATGCCGTTGTTATTGTCGACGATGTTGGCAAAGTCGCCCCACACATCGGCCAGCCAGTAGGGCTGGTATCTGCCTTCAGGTACAAAGAGTGCGCAGGCAATTTTGTTTACACCTTCAAACACATTTTGGTCTATTTTAATAGGATTAAACATGTCGGCGAAAATGCAAGCCAGGTTGGTGCACTGTGCAAAGGCCGATGCTCCGATGGCGGTTGTGCACCAGGATAAGTGTATATATTTAAACTCGCTACAGCCATAGAACGCTCTGTCTCCAATTGTCGTATCTATGTCAGGAAAATCAAATTGTTTCAGGCTGCTGCAGCCTTCAAAGGCGCTTTTACCTATGGCGAGTTTGTTGCCATAGCCTTCCACAGTGAAGCTTCTAAGTTTGCTGCAGCCTTTAAAGGCTGCAGCACTAATATTGTTTACTATATTGTTGATGGTAACGCTTTCTAAATTTGTGCAGCCCTCGAAACCTGCAATGTCTATGCCCCCATCTGTAGGGTCTATGACCATTGTCTGTATGCTTGTGCAGTTTTTAAATGCCTCAGAACCTATCCACTTTATATTGCCTCCAATATAGTTTGTACGCAAACTACTGCATCCTGCAAAAGCATTGGAATTGATGTATTCAATACTTGATGGAAATTCTATATTCTCAAGTTTCTCGTCATTTTCGAACGCACTTACACCCACTTTGGTGAGAGATGAAGGTAACGAAACGGTTGTTAGGTTACTACAATTTTCAAAGGTGCTCTCTGCTATGGTCTTTACTCCTGAGGGTATCTTTATGCTTGTGAGGCTTGAACATCCACTGAAGGCATTCCTGCCTATTGTCTCTACGAACGTTGGTATTGTGAGGTCTGTTAAGTTTTCGCACTCTGAAAAGGCGAATTCGCCGATAGAGCGCAAATCATATGGGAGCTTGACGGTGGTAAGACTTGTGTTACGATAGAAGACGTTATCTTTGATATTCATAATATCAGAAGGAAGAATAATTGTCTTGAGCTGGTCAAGAAAGGCAAAGATATCTGTTGGAAGCGTTTGTGAGTCTGTCCCTTTCACGGTTGTCCAATAGCTTCTTTTGTTTGTATATATATCCAAACTCGAACCTGACTTGGAATTCAGTGAAGCGCCTTCAAGATCTAAGTACTCCAGCTTGCCAGGGTACTTACCCCAGTTGTAGTAGCATCCTGCCATCTCGCGCAAGAACTTGATATCGTCAATGTTGATTGTGCCCGTGAGCTTTAGCGCGGTGATTGCATACTTTTTGGTTTCGCCCATCATTGTGTTGAGCGTTCCTGGTGTTGCTACATTGATAGTGATAATCTGGTTGGTGGCCATGGCCACCCTCATGCTACACAGTAGTATAAGCAGCGTGAGCAGCATGTGCTTTTTACTCATTAGCGAGGTAACGTGTTTCATTATACGTTATGATTAAAGTATTGTTGTAATTTTTTTTGTTTTTCTGGACTGCAAAGTTACAAATATTTCGGCGTAGTGGCGTATGGTTTATTACAAAAGGTTCATTTCTATCAACAAAAAAAGGATGAGGCCCAATAGGTATGGGCTTCATCCTTTAAATATATCTTTAACAAATAAATGTTTGCGAAAGATAGGTCTCTAAAACAAATTAGAGGTTGGGGTTCATTTCTTTCCACTCAGCTACGGGAGGAACGATGCCGAGCTCTACAATCTCGTCGCGCATCTTGCACAGGTGCTCGTACGACTTAGCCAGAGCAGCCATCTCCTCTTCGGTGCCAGTGGGCTCAGTGAAGTGAACGCCAGTAGCGTCGATAGTGGTAGGCATAGCCATCATCACGTTCTTGAAGCCACACTTATCGCAGTTTACGTAGCAGCCTGCGGGCAGAGTGAACTTCTCACCACCCATAGCAGCCTCAATCATCTTAACAGCGTTGTAAGCGGGGCTCTGGAATGAAGAGCGGCCACGCAGCTTGATGATGTTTGAACCACCCTGTACGGTGTGGTGCTTGATCTCTTCCCAACGCTCGTCAGACAGACCCATCTCAGTGAGGGGCTTGCCGTCAACCTTAACCTGTGAAGCGAATACGGCCATCTGCTCGCCGTGGCCACCATAGGTGTGAGCGCCAGTAACCTTATCCTGCTGTACGCCGAACTCGAGGGCGAGAGCCTGCTGCAGACGTGTAGAGTCGAGGGCAGCGAGAGAGGTGAGCTGGTTGGGTTTCAGACCTGAGTGGATAAGAGCTGTGAGTGCTGTAACGTCGGCGGGGTTGAAGATAACAACCACGTGCTTAACGTCGGGGCAATACTTCTTGATGTTATCACCGAAGTCAGCTGCAATCTGGCAGTTGCCTTTCAGCAGATCCTCACGTGTCATGCCCTCTTTACGGGGAGCACCACCTGAAGAGATGATATACTTAGCACCAGTGAAAGCCTCTTCGGGGTTTACGGTGTATGTGAGGTTAGCACCAGGGAAGGCGCACTGCTGCATCTCGTCGAATACACCATGAACACCGGGCTCATAGATGTCATACAGACAGATATTAGGAGTAAGACCGAGCATCAAAACGCTCTGAACCATGTTTGAACCAATCATGCCGCCGGCTCCGACGATCACGAGTTTCTCGTTAGTTAAAAATGCCATAACTAAATTATATTTTAAGTTTACTTTGAATAGTTTCGTTGCTTGGTGCAATCGTTTGAGGTGCTTCTGAACATCATCTTGCAAATAGCGTGCCACAGGTGTTGTATGCCATACATTATTTGCTTCTGTCTTTCCACTTGCAAAGATATAAAAAATTTGATTTATATTTGATATTTATTTAGTCTTTTATTTGTTGATAATTCTTAAAAAGCGTATCTTTGTTGTGTCAGGTTGTCAAAAATCTTCGTCACCTGTCGGCTGATAGCGTGTCGATGATTTCTGAAACAGACCTATTATATATAATAAGGTGAACAAATTGTCACTTGTTTGCCTACTTACAGAACACTTATAACGTATGAAAGAAATAGCTGAACGCCTATCGCGCTTACGCGAACTGATGCGCCGCGAGCACCTCTCGGCCTTCATTTTTCCCAGTACCGACCCCCATAATAGCGAGTATGTGCCCCTGCACTGGGAGGGGCGAAAATGGATGAGCGGCTTTACAGGGTCGGCAGGTACCGCTGTCGTTACCTTGACCTCGGCCGCAGTATGGACCGACTCGCGCTACTTTCTTGCTGCTGCCGACGAACTGTCGGGCACCGAGTATCAGTTGATGAAAGAGCGTATGCCAGGCACCCCCACCATTGCCCAGTGGTTAGGGCACGAGCTGGCCGATGCCCCCACCACCGAGGTGGGCGTTGATGGCTGTTGTCTTTCGGCCGAAGAGGTTGAAGCCTTGGTGGCTGAGCTACGTGAGAATGGCGGATTGACGCTTCGCACCAATCTCGACCCCCTGGCCGAGATATGGACCTCGCGCCCGCCTATACCCACCAGCAAGGTGTTTGTGCACCAGCAGCGCTATGCTGGCGTGTCGGCCCATGACAAATTGTCGGCCTTGCGTAGCCAACTGTCTCTTCGTCATGCCGATGGCATGCTGGTGTGCGCCCTTGATGATATTGCCTGGTTGCTGAACCTTCGCGGGCAAGATGTACACTGCACGCCTGTGTTTGTGGGCTATGTGCTGGTGTCGGTCGATGGTGCTACACTGTTTGTTGACAAGGCAAAGCTTACGCCCGAGGTGGAACAATATTTGGCCAACGAAGGGGTAGGGGTGGCTCCCTATACCGCTGTGACCGAAGCCCTGCGCCATTATAACGACTATAATCTCTTGCTCGACCCCGCCGAGGTAAACTACACCCTGTGGCGTGCCGCCGCCCAGCTGCGTGTGGTGCGCGCTGCCTCGCCCGTGCCCGCCATGAAGGCCGTGAAGAACGAGACCGAGATAGAGGGCTTTCACCATGCCATGCTGCGCGATGGTGTGGCCCTGGTGCGCTTTTTGAAATGGCTGAAACCTGCTGTGCAAGCGGGTGGAGAGACCGAACTGTCGGCCGCTGAGAAACTGCGCGCCTTACGTGCAGAGCAGCCATTGTTCCGCGACCTCTCGTTCGACACCATCGCTGCCTATGCTGCCCACGGCGCCATCGTGCATTATGAGCCTACGGCCGAGAGCGATGTGCCGTTGCGCCCCGAGGGGTTGCTGTTGCTCGACTCGGGAACACAATATCTTGATGGTACCACTGATATCACACGCACCATAGCGCTGGGTCCTGTTACAGACGAAGAACGTAAGGTTTACACACTGGTGCTGAAGGGGCATCTTCAACTGCAAAACCTCTGTTTCCCTGATGGCGCTTGCGGCTCGCAACTGGATGCTGTGGCACGTATGGCCATGTGGCACGAGGGCATGAACTTTATGCATGGCACGGGTCATGGAGTGGGGGCGTACCTAAATGTGCATGAGGGGCCGCACCAGATACGTATGGAGTGGCGTCCCGCACCGCTGCATGCTGGCATGACGGTAACCGACGAGCCTGGCCTTTATCTTGCGGGCCGTTTCGGCGTGCGCACTGAGAACACGCTACTGGTGGTGCCACACCGCGAAACCGAGTTTGGCAGCTTCTTGCGCTTCGAGCCGCTGACGCTTTGCCCCATCGATAAAGCTCCCATCGTGCTCGAAATGCTGAGTGTCGACGAGCGCGCCTGGCTCAACGCCTATCATCGCCATGTATATGAGGCGCTGTACCCGCTGCTTGAGCCCGACGAGCAGAAATGGTTGGCCGACGCATGTGCTCCGCTCTAACTATTTTGCACAAAAAATGAAAAAAAACGGCTAATTAGTTGTGTGATTGAGAAATAAGCCGTAATTTTGCAGTCCGTTAGTGGAAAGTTGTATCGTCTTGACGTACCGACCGCCCTCTGACAACAGTAAATATTATAAGTTTAATTTCTAAAAAAGTAAAACAAAAAATGATTATCGTACCCGTAAAAGATGGTGAGAACATCGAGAGAGCGCTGAAGAAGTTTAAAAGAAAGTTTGAGAAGACTGGTGTTATCAAAGAGCTCCGTGCTCGTCAGCAGTATAACAAACCCTCTGTACTGAAGCGTCTGAAGATGGAACACGCTATCTACGTACAGCAGCTCCGCGCCAACGAGGAATAATAATATCCCTCGAAAGGCTTTAGAATTATCTTAACAATACGAATACTTTTTAGGAGGTGTGTTTTTTAGAAATTTATTAAAGCATTCAACATATATGCTTGGGTCGCGCTGCTAAGGTGGCGATGGCTCCAGAGAAGATGACAGAAACGTAAGGCAACACATGCCACGCTTTTGTCATCTTTTTTGTTTTTATGCAGTAGGGCGGTGCCCACTGTGCCCCGTCCACCATGAGAAGCGTTACACCAAAAAATCAATGATGGGTGCTGGAGGACGTGGCACGGAGGCCACCGTCCTACTTGGATAATTCTCGGTTAATTCATGGTTAACTCACGATAATTCTTGTGATTCTTCATAACGCCGCGTAAATATTAATGTTTATCAATTGCCGTGCTAATCTTAGTAGGACGGTGGCCTCCGTGCCCCGTCCTCCATGAGAAGCGTTATACCAGAAAAAAACAATGATGGGTGCTGGAGGACGGGTTTGTTAGTTCCTCAACAATACTGTTTATACGAACTTTTTAATAACGTTAACATTTAAATCGTTTTCCATCCCATTTCTGTTAAAATCGTAATCGTCTACAAGGCCAACGTTTTCATTTTTTGAAAACGTGGTCGCAAATATGCAAGAATAGAGGCATTAGCGTGTTGTTCTGTGTAAAGAGTTGTGTTACAGAATGTTGCGCGGTTGATGGCGCGTTCTCCTTCTTTTCTTGATACCCCTATAAGCCCATTATTTTGTGAAAGCATGGGTTTTACCTCCTGAACTCAAGGGTTTCACCTTGTGAAAGCATGGGTTTCGGCATGTGAAATGCCGCACTTTGCAAAATCGTTGCCTCGAATTTCTCTTCAAAAATCGGCTTTTTTATGTTGCAAAACATGGTCTAAAATTTGGAAAAAGTAAGATGGCTTGAAGACTCTTCATCACGTTTTTCTAGATTGAAAAAATGAGACGACGCTGAAATGTTAATAATTTAAGGTTCTTTAACGCTGAATTTGAGACTTCTTCGTCTGTGTTGTTCTCCCGAATTCTTCTCAATGGTTTATGGATCTATGGCCTTTAGAGCGATTGTATCTTATTTCATCTGCTCGATTTGTGCTATTTGAAAATTTTTTTGCTTACATGTTTAGTTTAATCACCACCTTTTCTTTCATTTTCCTTTCTCTTTTTACACTATTTCGCCGAATAATCAAAAAAAACTGAAAAAGTTTGGCGGTTTCAGAAAAAATCACTATTTTCGTTGGCGTAAAAGAAATAAAAAATAACAGCAAGATGTTAGACGCGTTTCTGCAATATCTGCGCTATGAGAAAAACCGGTCGGCGCACACCGTGAAGGCTTATGCCGACGATTTGCACGCCTTTCAACAGTTTTTTCAAACGCTGGAAGGGCAGCTCGACTGGCAAACCATAGATGCCGATGTGGTGCGCGACTGGATGGAACACATGATGCTGGAGGGCAACACGGCTTCAACGGTGCAGCGACGCCTCAGTGCGCTGAAAACCTTCTACCATTTCGCCGTGTCGCGACATTTGGTTCAGGTCAATCCGGTGCTGCTGGTACAGCCTCCAAAGAAGGAGCACCCCCTACCACAGTTTGTCAAGGAGAATGAAATTAACCGCCTGTTAGACGATTATCCTTGGCGCGATTGCTTCTCCGACGTGCGCGCGCGTACCATTATTATGTTATTCTATGAGACTGGCATCCGACTCTCTGAGCTCATCGGTCTTGATGATGTAGCTGTCGATTTTGACAATCATCAGATCAAGGTGCACGGCAAACGCGATAAACAGCGCATCGTGCCCTTCGCACAAGAGATGGAAACAGCACTGAAACAGTATCTGAAATGCCGAAATGCTGAACTGCCACACCTCGACAACGCGTTCTTCGTAAATAATCGAGGCCGACGCATGGACGCACAACAGGTGCGCCGCCTAGTAGAAAAACATCTCGCTGCTGTAACGACAATGAAAAAAAAGTCGCCCCACGTGCTGCGCCATTCTTTTGCAACGGCAATGCTTAATCATGGGGCCGATATCGAGAGTGTGCGGAAACTGCTCGGACACGAGTCGCTGTCGACTACTGAAATCTACACGCACACCACGTTCGAACAGTTGAGGCAAGTTTATACCAATGCCCATCCCAGGGCTTAACCTTTAACTTTAAAATAGGAGGTAACTATGGACATTAAAATTCAGTCGATACATTTCGACGCTACTGAGAAACTGCAAGCCTTTATCGAAAAGAAAGTGGCTAAGCTGGAAAAAGCTTATGAGGATATTAATAATGTAGAGGTGCAGCTAAAAGTGGTAAAGCCCGCTACAGCACAAAATAAAGAAACAAAAATAACGGTTACTGCTCCAGGCACCACTCTTTTCGCTGAAAAGACATGCGATACCTTTGAAGAGGGCGTTGACCTCGCCGTCGATGCCTTGAAGGTGCAATTGGCCCGATTTAAGGAAAAAACAAGGTAAAAACATGAAAAAACCAACTTTTTTCCACTTTTTTGAAAAAAAAATGCGGAAAAGTTTTGGAGATTAAAAATTAATGCGTATCTTTGCAGCCGTTTTCAGGGAGGTCCTAACGAAGACATCTAACGGCTGCAATCATGCCTCTTTAGCTCAGTTGGCCAGAGCACGTGATTTGTAATCTCGGGGTCGTTG
>ERZ1026852.278-NODE-278-length-34958-cov-29.382918_pt1 | contig 34958 bp, 30 predicted proteins | sample MGYA00380156_ERZ1026852 | MGnify/ENA primary metagenome ERZ1026852 (study PRJEB33269, sample SAMEA4719792) | human gut metagenome | biome: human-associated habitat; feature: organic feature; material: feces | place: Cameroon | collected 2013-10 ...
ACAGAAGGAGGGTGCACCATAAATGACCATAGTCAATTATGACACACCCCCTTTTCTTATTTGTTTTATTTGTATTTCTCTATTAGCTTGTCGGCTCTTTCGTCGCCTAAGGCTTTGGCTTTGTTGAGAGCTTCGAGGGCTTTGTCTTTTTGTTTCATTTCGCCAAAGGCAATGCCACGGATGATGAAGATGTCGGGATCTTTGTCGGTAACCTGCAGGGCAAGGTCGGTGGTTTGGATGGCATTCTCGTTTTGACCAACCTTAAGCTGCACGCTTGCCATTTCGGCATAGTAGGTAGGTTCGGCACGATTGAGCACTATGGCGTGGGCGATATCGTTGAGCGCCTGCTGATAGAGGTGCATCTTGTTTTCACATTGGTATTTGATGTAATAGAATGTGTGGGTGCCACGGCCTTTCATCAGAGAGTCGTATTGACAGAAATCGATGAAGGCAGGGCGCAGCTTGTTGGCACGATAGTAGGTGAGACCACGCTCCAGGACGAAAGGTGCGGCTGAGATATCGCGGGGCTGAGCTGCTACGGCACTATTCAAGAGATGGATGATGGTGGTGTCGGGAGCCTGAAGTTGGCGCTGGCATTGAGCAGCCTCGTAGAACAATTCTCCGCTACGCATGTCGGTAGTGGTTAGCGACATGAAGGTGTCGTAGGCTTTTTGATAGTTGCCCTTGGCATAGTATATCTGCGCCTGCTGATGGCGGTAGGCAGGTTGCGGATTTATGGAGTAGGCAAGTTCTGCCTCCTGGAGTGCTTTGTCGAGAGTCCAGGCTGTGTAGAGGCTATCGTTGGAATATAGCATCTTCTGATATATCAGCTTGGAGTAGTTGGAGTGAGCCTCGTCTTTGCGCTCGGCATTCTTGATGGCTATCTCCATGTTCTTGGCTGCGAGGGCGAAATGGCCACCAGCCATCTCCTGCTGTGCTTTGGCGGTATAGCCGTCAGGAAGTTGAGGGAAGGTGGAGATAAACTCGTCGATATATGCGGTATAGAGCAATGAGTCGCCACGCTGAGAAGCCAGCATGAGAGTTACCATAGCATCGTTGGCATTAGAAGGAAGGGCGGTGCGGATGCCACATTTGCGAAGGGTGTTGTCGTTGAGCGACAGACCGGTGAGCTTGAATTGCGAAGAAAGACGAGCGTCGGCAGAATAGGCACGACCTCCGGTCATTGGGCGCTGCATGATGCCAAGGAGCTGACCTTGGTCGTTGACGACAGGACAGCCGAGCTGCGACGACGATACGTCGGTATCGTTGAAGAGATAATAGGTGAGGCTATCCATGAAAGCTTCGGTAGAGGCTATGGGGATGGAATGAGCCTCAGGCTTCTTTACGGTATAGGAAACTACCCACGCCTTGCTGCCGTTGGCGATGGCTTTAGGAGCAAGAGGAGTGGCTGCGGTTTTGCCCATGATGCGGAATTTGCAGAGGTCGTAGATGTCGTTGGCACCAAGAAGAGATTCAACGATGTATTTGTTGCCCTTGCTGTCGACAACAACAGCGCTATCGGCATCGACAAAAGGATGCCACATAGAGAGGGCTTCGCCATTGGCGGTGAATACACCGTTGGTGGTGGCGATGATGTTGCCTTGCTTGAAGGTGGTTAGAGAGAATACACTCTGGGCAGCCTTCTTTACTGGGGAAGGCTGGGCGAATGATGGGGTATATGCGGCGCCTATGATGAGGGCGCAAAGGAGTTGTTTCTTCATTTTTATGATTAAAAAAAAGATTGAAAATTAAAGGGAGGGGGAAGCCGAGGGACACGAGGGGGACATGCGGGGCGAGGGGGATGCGAGGGAACACGAGGGAAAGCGACGCAGCCGAGCTGCGACGAACGCAACCCAAGGGGACCAACGGCGAGCAAGCGGCTATTTGAAGCCAAGCAGGGAGCGAGCGTTCTGGATGGCGGCATCGGTGATGTTGCTGCCGCTGAGCATTTGGGCAAGCTCGGTGATGCGCTCTTCGGGGGTGAGCTGACGCATGGTGCTCGTGGTGCCGTCGGCGGTGTCGGTTTTCTCTACCTTGTAGTGGTTGGAGCCAAGGGCGGCAATCTGTGGAAGGTGGGTGATGCTGATAACCTGACGGTTGGAGTCGCCCATCTCTTTCATTATCTGCGCCATCATCTCAGCCACACGACCGCTAACGCCAGTATCAATCTCGTCGAAGATGATGGTAGGGAGCTTAACGGCACCGCTAATCATGGCTTTGAGAGAAAGCATTACGCGAGCAATCTCGCCACCCGAAGCCACCTGGGCAACAGGCTGGAGAGGGGTGTTTTTGTTGGCAGAGAAATAGAAGGCAGGCTTGTCGGCACCATCGTTGCTGAGAGGTTTCTCCTCGATGCGCACCTCGAAGCGAGTGTTTGGCATGCCGAGAGCTATCAGGCGGTCGGTAATCTGCTGTTCTATCTTCTTTGCAGCCTTTTGGCGAGTGGCGGTGAGCGCCTTTGCCTTGGTGGTGCATATAGCCAGGAGCTCGTTGACCTTGGCTTTGAGAGCATCGAGCTCTTCGTCGGCATTATCGATATGAGAAAGCTGATGAAGAATGTTGTCGCGCAAGGCGATGAGCTCTTCTATGGTTTCTACATGGTGTTTCTGCTGAAGAGAGTAGAGAGCATCGAGGCGCGACGACGCAACCTCAAGGCGCTGAGGGTCGTAGTCTACATTATCAGCCAGCGAGCTGATGTCGTGGGCTATATCCTTGAGCTCGATGTAGGCACTATCGAGGCGGTCGGCAAGTTCGCGGACAGGAGGATATACCTCGGTGATGGTGCTGAGGCGCGAGATAGCCGATTTGCATGACGATATGATGCCAACGTTGTCGTTGCTCAAAGCCTCGTCGGCGCTATATAGAGCTGTCTTTATATCCTCGGTATGCGAGAGAGTTTCTACCTCTTGTTCAAGCTCGGAGAGCTCGCCAGCAACGAGGTTGGCATCTGCGAGTTCCTTAGCCTGATAGCGTAGGAAATCTTCGTTGGCACGGTTGGCTGCTATCTGCTCCTCGAGTTTCTTGAGTGCAGCCTTGGTGTCGCTATATTCGCGATATGTGGTGCGATATTGCTGCAGCTCTTTGCTGTTGTTGGCTATGATGTCGACAACACTCAGCTGGAAGTCGTCTTTCTGAAGCAAGAGATTTTGATGCTGGCTATGGATGTCGACGAGCTGTTCGCCAAGCTCGCGAGCTGTGGTGAGCGAGACGGGAGTGTCGTTGATAAAGGCACGACTCTTGCCGTTGGCGCGTAGTTCGCGACGCATAATGCAGTCGTCAGGCTCATAGTCGATATCGTTGTCGATGAAGAACTGCTGCATATCGTAGCGCGAGATATCGAAATGTGCCTCAACGATACATTTGTCGGTACCAGCCTTGACCAAGCGAGCGTCGGCACGATTGCCAAGCAATAAGCCTATGGCACCAAGGATGATGCTCTTGCCGGCTCCGGTTTCGCCCGTGATGACAGAAAAGCCCGACGAGAAATGAATGTCGAGCTTATCGATGAGGGTGAAGTTGTGAATGTATAATTGTTGTAACATTTATCAATAGTTGGGGTGGGGGAATGGTGTTTATTGTTTTATCTTGTTCCACGAATTGCTTTGCGAGGCATTTATAGAGAAGAGGATTTCGTAGACCGATTCCTTCTCTTTTTGTGTGCCCTTACCTTTATATATATTAGCAAGCTCATCGCGCTTATAGTCGGTCCATATTTGAGGCAGACGGCTCAGCGGTTTGTCTTCGTGGCATTTCTTGAGATTTTTCTCTAAGGCAGTTGTTATCTCTGTGCGTCCACGCTCGGCATTAGTAGCCATCTCGTCGAGTCCTTTGCGATAGTAGTCGTATTGCAGCTGTCGGAAAGGAGCCATACCGCCATCGAGATAGTCGTTGATGATGGCAAAGCGGTTGCGATCGTTGTCGAACGATTTCCAACCAGGATAGTTGAGGTTTTGAGCGTTGTTGGTGAGATTCATGCAACGCTGCAGAATATCTTCGCCACCCATAGGAGCAAAGCTGTCGAGATTGATGCCTATGATGAGGTAGGCATAATAGGCGAAGAGAGCCGTTAGCTGGTTGTCGATATTCTCTTCGTTGAATTCCAGCTGGTCGAATTGTGCAAACTGGAATGTGAAGTCGTTGTCTACATTATTATATAATGTGGTGGTGTATGCAGAATTGTATACGGGGCGATTTGCCTGCACCTGAGTTTTGCAGGTGAAGGTGTTGGTGTTTTTGTCGTATTTCGTTACGGTGACGTTGAACGAACATTGTATGCGCTCGTTCTTTTGGAATTTAAGGTTTGTCCATTGACGCTCGTTGACAAACTGTTCGAGAGTTTGCTGCAAGTTGTCGAAGATGCTGGCGTCGGTACCTTGAATTTGGTTGTGGTTGATGTTAATCTTTGCCTCCAGCTCCTGAGCGGCAGATTTTGGGACAAAGAAAAAAAGCATTAGCATCATCGAGAAGACGATGCCAATGCCCTTAGTTGATATGTTTATGAATTTGATGTTCATATAGTTATTTTCTGTTGTTAAACTCACGCAGACGAATGCGGGTGAGCACTTGCTTGGTGTTGTAGGTGAAGTCGCCACCAAGTATCCAACTATAATATCCCGGGTCGCGATGCAGCACCTCTGCAACATCCCATCCTTTGTATTTGCCGAAGTTGAAAACCTCGTGCAATCGTGGTTTGCCATCCTTGTCCAAGAGAGGCTTGTTGTCGGCATCCACCATTTCCTTCCAAACGATGCGTCCGGCAAAGTCGACATTATTATTGTTCTTAGAGAACTCAGCCAGCACGTCCATATCGTTAGGCAATGCGCGGTCGGGTTCTTCGGCAGTAGCAGGATTATACTTGTCGAGCTGTCCCATCAGCACACGATAAGTAGCCTCGGTATCCTCGTCGGCACGGTGAGCCTGGAAGTCTTCCTCCATCTTGCGTCCGCAATAGAATTTGTAAGCAGCAGCAAGGTTGCGGCGCTCCATCTTGCGGAAGATAGACATGGCATCGATAAGGCGACATTTGTTGAAGTCGAAGTCGATGCCCGCACGCAGAAATTCCTCAGCAAGCATAGGGATATCGAAGCTGTTGGAATTGTAGCCTGCGAAGTCGCACCCCTTGAAAGTGCGCTCAAGGTCGGCAGCCACCTGCTTGAAAGTCTTGGCTTCAGCAACATCAGCATCCGAGATACCTGTGAGCTGTGTAACGAAAGCAGGGATAGGCTTTTCGGGATTGAGGAGCATGTTTACCCTTTCCTCTTTGCCGTCGGGATAAACTTTGATGTATGATAATTGTATGACCCTGTCGTTTACAAGGTCAAGCCCCGTGGTCTCCAAATCGAAGACAACAAGGGGCTTGGTAAGATTTAATTTCATAATGATGTATGTACGAAATGCTTAGTCGTTGAGAATCATTGGCATGATGAGCATCAATATCTCTTGATTCTCAGGCTGTGTGACAGGAGTAACCACACCAGCACGACTTGGGTCGGCAAGTTTCAAGCAAACCTCTTCGCTATCGAGAGAGTTGAGGATTTCGAGGAGAGTGTTTCCTCCGAAACCGATGTTGAGGTTCATGCCATTATAGTCGCAAAGGATAGACTCCTTAGCACTTGTTGCGAAGTCGATATCCTCTGAAGAAACTGTGAGCTTTCCTGGTTCGATGCTCAAGCGCACGAGCTGGCTGCTTGCACTTGCGAAAGGCAATACGCGCTTGATGGTGCTGAGGAGCGACTTGCGGTCTACTGTTAGCTCGTTAGGATTGCCCTGAGGGATAACGGCGTTGTAGTTAGGATAGCGACCCTCGATGAGGCGGCAGATGAGAGTATATTCGCCAAACACAAATTCTGCGTTGCGCTGAGTGAACTCTATAATGACCTCGCTATCATCCTTAGAAAGGCTGTTGCGCAAGAGAGTAGCAGGCTTCTTAGGCAAAATGAAAGAAGTGGTGGTCTCGGCATCAACGTTGAAGATGAGATTTCTGACGAGCTTATGACCATCGGTAGCTACAAGCGCCAATTTGCCATCGGTGATGTCGAAATAGATACCATTCATCACAGGGCGTACCTCGTTGTTGTCGGTAGCGAAGAGCGAACGAGCAATAGAATCGAGCAATACGCTTGAAGTCATGGTGAGCGATGTGCGACCCTCAGCATTGCTTTCGATAGCTGGGTATTCATCACAAGGCTGGATAGCAAAGCGGCTAACACCATTCTGATAAGAAAGGCTGATGGTATGAGTATCAAGATCGATGTCGAAAGTAAGAGGCTGCTCAGGCAACTCCTTCAATGCATCGAGCATATTCTTGTTAGGAACGGCAAAACGTCCTTCGCCTTCAAGAGTGTCGAGAGCGATGGTAGTCTGCAGGGTGTTCTCGGTGTCGGAAGCTGTGATATGCAAGCTTTGATTTTTGCATTCAAAGAGGAAACAGTCGAGAACTCGGAGTGTGCTCTTGCTGTTGATAGCCTTAGCCAAAATCTGAAGACGGCTGTTGAGCACAGAGCTTGATATGGTAAATCTCATAGTGTATAGGTATTAATTATAGTTTTCTAAGGTACAAAAATACAAAAAACCTATGGGAAGGCAAAAAAAAAGGAGGAAAAATTTCTGAAATTAGAACTATTTTAGTAATTTCGCATTCGATTTGCTGTATTGGCAAGTTACTAACTTGATATATTAATTAATTAAAGAAGATAAATAAAATGGATTTACAAGGAAAAATTATCGTAGCTCTTCCTGAGAGATCTGGTGTTTCTGCACGTGGAGAATGGAAGTCGCAGAGTTTTGTATTGGAAACACACGATGCATACCCAAAGAAGGTGGTTTTCGACGTGTTTGGTGCAGACCGTTTGGCTCGTTTCAATATCCAGGTAGGACAGGAAGTTATGGTGTCGTTTGATATCGACGCACATGAGTATCAGGGTCGTTGGTATAATAGCGTTCGCGCTTTTGATGTTCGCCTTGTAGATCCTTCAACAATGGGTATGGGCGCACAGCCAATGGCAGCTCAGCCAGTAGCTGCTGCTCCTCAGGCTTCGCAGGCTCAGGCTCCATTCCCACAGCAGCCAGCTGCTAATGCTGAGGGTGGCGATGACCTGCCATTCTAAAGAAAGATAAAAGGCTAAAAGATAATAAAAGGCAAGCTCCGCAGATGCGGGGCTTGCCTTTTTATTTATATGGGGGATTTATGGGGGAATTAATGGGGGCAACGGCAAATATGCCGTTGAAGTGAATAAATCAAGAAAGAAGAGGGCAGTTAAGCCTGAGGGGAAGCGGGCTTCTTGGAGCGAGGCTTATGGGGCTTTACTTGGGCTTGCTTTTGGGGCTTATTGCCTTTTTGCTTGTAGTTTTTGCCTTTGCTTCCCTTGCTGCGATCTTTGCGGCCGCTATGACGGTTGCCCTTTTTGGTGAGCTTTGTTACAGGCTTATATTCAGGAGCTTCGCCAAGTTCGGGAGGTACAGGGAGTTTGGTGATTTCCTTCTCAAGGAATTGCTCTATCTGCTGGAAATAGTAGAAGTCGGGCTCGCATACAAAGGTGATGGCGCTACCATCACGGTCGGCACGTGCCGTACGACCTATGCGATGCACATAGTCCTCTACATCATGAGGCACATCATAATTGATGACCATCTGAATGTCGTCGATGTCGATACCACGAGCCACAATATCAGTAGCCACAAGCACATCTATCTGCTGGCTCTTGAATTTGAACATTACCTCGTCGCGCTCAGCCTGACTAAGGTCGCTATGCATTTCGCCAGCGTTGACCTTTATCTGCTTGAGCTTGCGATTTATCTCCTTAACCTTCTCCTTTTTGCCCGAGAAGATGATGACGCGGTTGAGCGACTTATCGGCAAAGATATGCTTGAAGAGTCCCAACTTCTGAGCTTCATGACAAACATACGCGCTCTGCTTTATCTTTTCTGCAGGTTTGCTAACAGCCAACTTTATCTCTACAGGATTCTTGAGCAACGACTTAGCCAGCTGTTCAATCTTCTTTGGCATGGTGGCAGAAAACATGATAGTCTGACATGTAGGAGGAAGATTCTTGGCTATGGAAAGGATATCCTCAGAGAAACCCATGTCGAGCATGCGGTCAGCCTCGTCAAGAACAAAGAATGAAACCCTCGACATATCGACATTGCCAAGCTGCATGTGTGAGATAAAGCGACCAGGAGTAGCGATGATGACGTCGGCACCGAGACGTAGAGAGCGCATCTCTTGACTATAGCGGTTGCCATCGTTGCCACCATATACGGCAACACTCGACACATTATTAAGATAATATCCGAAGCCTTGCATGGCCTGGTCTATCTGCTGCGCCAGCTCGCGAGTAGGCGACATGATGATGCAGTTGATGGCATCAGCAGGATAGCCGCCATCATCAAGCATAGAGAGTATCGGCAACAAGTAAGCTGCCGTCTTTCCTGTTCCTGTCTGGGCAATACCGAGAAGGTCGTGACCAGCAAGGATTTCTGGAATACATTTTTCTTGTACTGGAGTACATTCATCGAAACGCATATCATAGAGCGCATCAAGAATGTTATCGTTTAAATCTAATTCGTCGAAATACACAATTATTTTCTTTTATTTATATGATTTATAGCATCATCGGCATGTAGATGTTCATTAACTTGGAGCATGACGATAGCATATGTATGCCACAACAGCGAAGATGAGGTTTGGAATCCATGCTGCAATGATAGGAGGCAGATTTGCGTTGATGGCAAATGTTGCCGATACCGTTTGAAGCATGATATAACCGAAGCTCAGAGCCAAGCCAACGCCCAATGCCAATCCCATGCCACCTTTGCGTTTGCGCGAGGATAGAGCCAAGCCTATGGTGGTGAGGATGAACGATGCGAAGCTCGATGCTATACGTTTATGATATTCCACCTGATATTGCACCACATTGCCCGAACCACGGTCTTTCTGCTTGGAAATATATTCTTTAAGGTCGGGTAGGGTGAACGTTTCTTGCTGACCTTTAGAATATACGAGGTCGGTAGGCTCCATCATTATCATGGTGTCGCGTTCGCCACCACTCGTGATATGCTCCTTAAGTCCTTTTAGTTCACGACATTTCCAACTTCTTATCTTCCAATGATATTTGGAATCAGAGATGGTGTCGTATTGTATCTCCATGGCTGTAAGGTGGCTAACGAGCTTTTTGTTCTCGAACTTGTCAAGGCTGAAGCCGTTGCCTCGCTTGGTGTTGTTGTCGTAATATTGCATATACGCAATCACACCTTTGCCCACTTGCAGCTGAACATTCTCTGCCGAAGTATTCTTTTTGCGGTTACGATACATAGAGTCGAAATTCTGACGTATCACCGTGCCGTGAGGAATGACGTAGGCGCTAAGATAGAATGATAGCGACGATATAAGCACACACGAAATCATGTATGGTCGCATCAGTCGTTTGAACGACACACCTGCTGCCAGCATAGAGATAATCTCTGAATTGCCAGCCAACTTCGAAGTAAAGAAGATGACCGCAATAAAGACAAACAGAGGACTAAAGAGATTGGCAAAATACGGTATGAAGTTGAGATAATAGTCGAAGACAATAGCACGCAAAGGAGCATGATATTGCGTGAATTTCGCCAAGTTCTCGTTAACGTCGAATACTATTGATATCGAGATGATAAGGAGAATGGAATAGATATAAGTACCTATAAACTTCTTTATGATGTACCAATCGAGGCGTTTGATGTATCTGAAAACGTTGAGATAGCCCAGAAACGAAAATTTGCGAGCTACCCATGCCATGCCACGTCTGAGCCATTGCGTATGGCGCGATAGCCATGCTATGAGCTTATGCAACCATACGGGATGTTTGCTCAGCCATCTTAGCATGCGATATTTGCGTGGATGTTTGCGAAGTGACTTAATATCAGCCATTTTCCTTTGTATTGTTAATCCTTTAGTTTATGCTTGCTATATACCTTATTATATATAGTGTGTATGTGGACGAGATTTTTTTTAATGAAATAGATGTTAGATTCTGCGTCTTAATTGGTCTATGATGCTTGCCTTCCATTTCACGAAGTCGCCCTGCTCGATATGCTGACGAGCGTCAGTAACGAGACGAAGATAGAACGACAAATTGTGGATGCTGGCAATCTGCATAGCTAACAACTCCTGCGCCTTGAACAAGTGGTGGAGGTAAGCCTTGGTGTAGATGCGGTCTACATCGCAACCGTCAGGGTCGATAGGCGAGAAGTCCATCTCCCACTTCTTGTTTCTCATGTTCATGGTACCTTCGTAAGTGAAGAGCATAGCGTTGCGACCATTACGAGTAGGCATCACGCAGTCGAACATGTCGACACCACGCTCTATGCCTTCGAGGATATTCTGTGGAGTGCCCACACCCATGAGGTAGCGAGGCTTGTCTTTTGGCAATATCTCGTTTACCACCTCTATCATCTCGTACATTATCTCGGTAGGTTCGCCCACGGCAAGTCCGCCAATGGCATTACCATCAGCACCCTTGTCTGCAATGAACTTAGCAGCTTCCTGACGAAGGTCTTTGAATGTACATCCCTGAACAATAGGGAACAAGCTCTGGCTATGACCATAAAGAGGTTCGGTTTCGTTGAATCTCTTGAAGCAACGGTCGAGCCAACGCTGAGTCATCATCAAGCTCTTCTTGGCATACTGATAGTCGCTCTGACCAGGAGGACACTCGTCGAAAGCCATCATGATGTCGGCACCAATGATACGCTGAGTATCCATAACATTCTCAGGAGTGAAGATATGCTTAGAGCCATCGATATGCGAACGAAATTCGCAACCCTCCTCACGGAGCTTTCTGATGCCTGTGAGAGAGAACACCTGGAAACCACCACTATCTGTGAGGATAGGGCGATCCCAACCGTTGAACTTATGGAGTCCGCCTGCAGCCTTCAGTACCTCGAGTCCTGGACGAAGGTATAGATGGTAGGTATTGCCAAGGATGATTTGTGCCTTCACCTCTTCGCGAAGTTCATTGAAGTGCACACCCTTCACCGTGCCAGCAGTACCTACAGGCATGAAAATAGGAGTCTTTATCTGTCCGTGGTCGGTAGTGATGATGCCTGTACGTGCATCAGACGCCGAGTCGGTATGTTGGAGTTCGAATTTCATTATTCTTTCTTCTCTTCTTCGATTGTTAAGTTTATTGGGTTGTCTACCAATTCTTTAGTAAGCGCAATATCCCATACATCTTGAATGTTCTCAACATAGTGGAAGCTTACGCCCTTGAGATATATTGCAGGAATCTCTTCGATATCCTTTCTATTGTCCTTGCACATGATGATATCTGTGATTCCGGCACGCTTAGCAGCCAAAATCTTCTCTTTGATACCACCCACAGGGAGCACCTTACCACGCAATGTTATCTCGCCAGTCATGGCAGTATTCTTGCGCACCTTGCGCTGAGTGAGAGCCGAGGCAATAGATGTGGCGATGGTAATACCAGCCGAAGGACCATCTTTTGGAGTAGCACCCTCTGGCACGTGGATATGGATATTCCATTGGTCGAAGATGCGATAGTCGATGCCTAGTTGGTCGACGTGTGCCTTTACATATTCGAGTGCTATCACGGCACTCTCCTTCATCACGTCGCCAAGGTTACCTGTCAGCGTCAACTTGCCAGCCTTACCCTTGCTTAGCGAGGTCTCTATGAAGAGAATTTCGCCGCCCACGCTTGTCCATGCCAATCCTGTCACCACGCCAGCATAGTCGTTGCCCTGGTAGATGTCGCGATAGAAAGGAGGTTTGCCAAGAAGTCCTTCAAGCTCGGTAGGAGTAATCTTGCTGTATGGCATTTCGCCATCGCGAGCCAACAAGAAAGCCAACTTGCGCATAGCCTTATTTATCTGCTTTTCAAGCTGGCGCACACCACTTTCGCGAGTATAGCGCTCAATGATTATTTCGAGTGCCGCCTTATTGAACGACACCTTAGGCTTTATGCTGTCCAATCCTGTATTCTCGAGTTCGCGAGGTACAAGATGGCGCTTTGCAATCTCTATCTTCTCTTCTGTAATATAGCCGCTAACCTCGATAATCTCCATACGGTCGAGTAGAGGACGAGGTATGGTGTTGAGGTCGTTGGCAGTAGCTATAAACAACACTTTCGACAAGTCGTAGTCTACATCGAGATAGTTGTCGTGGAAAGCATTGTTCTGCTCAGGGTCGAGCACTTCGAGCAAAGCTGAAGAAGGGTCGCCATTGATGGTGTTTTGAGTAACCTTGTCAATCTCGTCGAGAATGAAGACAGGGTTTGAAGAACCTGCTTTTTGTATGCTCTTGATGATACGTCCAGGCATAGCTCCGATATATGTCTTGCGATGTCCGCGAATCTCAGACTCGTCGTGTACACCACCCAACGACATTCTCACATACTTGCGCTTCATAGCTTCAGCGATGCTCTTGCCGAGACTTGTCTTACCAACTCCCGGAGGACCATAGAGGCAGATGATAGGCGATTTGAGGTCGCCTCTAAGCTTCAATACCGAAAGATATTCGAGTATGCGCTCCTTAACCTTCTCCATACCATAGTGGTCTTGGTCGAGAATCTTCTGAGCACGCGAAAGCGAGAGATTGTCTTCTGTATATTCACCCCAAGGAAGTTTCACCAACTGCTGCAGATAATTGAGCTGCACGCTATAGTCAGGACTGTTAGGGTTGTACATATCAAGACGTTCGAGCTCTGAATAGAAAGTCTTGGCAATAGCGTCAGGCCATTTCTTGGTCTTAGCCTTTATTCTCAAATCCTTCTTCTCTGGAGAGTTGTCGTTGCCGCCCAATTCCTGCTTGATATTCTTTATCTGCTGCTGCAAGAAGTATTCTTTCTGTTGCTCGTCGAGATCCTCGCGAGTTTTGTCTCTGATAGAGTTGCGAATATCGAATAGCTGAATAGCTTTATTCAATGCTCTAAGAGTTACGTATATACGCTCCTCGATAGAATTTTCCTCGAGCATATCCATCTTCTCCTGTACCGAGAACATCATGTTTGCACATACAAAGTTTGCCAATACCACATCGTTGTTGATATTAGTGAGTGCAAACTGTGTCTCGTCGGGCATATCATCATTCTTCTTGATATATTCCACGGTAGTCGACTTGAGGTTTGCTATAAGCGACATAAACTCCTTCGACTTGAAGTCTGGCATCACTTCCTCGATTTTTGTCGTGGTACCCTTATAATAAGGCTTTACTCCATCTAAGCTTTCGAGATGACATTTGCCGAGTGCCTGCAATATCACAGTAATCTCGCTTCTGTCGCCAGGCATATCCATAACTCTAATAAGTCGGGCATAGACGCCAGTAGAATGAAGATCATCATATCTTGGTGTCTCTACATCAGGATTTTTCTGGCAGAATACGGCAATAGTGGTCTTTGGGTTTTTCTGCATTTTCTTAACCAAGTTAAGGCTTGCAGGTCTTCCGATGAGGATAGGGGTAATAACTCCTGGGAAGAGAACCATGTTGCGAGTAGTCAATATTGGAATAGAGCCTTCTACTTTAGTATCGAGAAGTGTTGATATATCTCCGTCGAAATCTGCTATCATCTGGATAGAGGTGCTTTGCTTCTTTATCATGTTATCTTAACCTTGTTTTTCGTTTGGTTTGCAAAGGTAGTTATTTTTGTCCACATTACTGATGTCTATTTCTCTTTTTTAATAATGTATCACAAAAAAACAACTATATAGTGCAAAAAAAAAGTCCCATTGGCAAATTCTTGTCAATGGGACTCTGTAAATGTGTAGTAGTCGGTAAGGGAATCGAACCCTTATGCCAAGATTGAGAATCTTGTATCCTAACCGTTAGATGAACCGACCAGTTTGGTACATTTTGTTTTTTGCGGGTGCAAAGGTATACAAAATGTATCAAACTAAAAAATGTATTAACATCTATTAAATATTTTCTTATTCGCCCTTAATCCTTCTTTATAGTGATAGTAGGCTGGTTTTCCTTCAGCTTTTTCCAATCCTTCAAGAAGTTAAACCATTCTTTTTCAGAGTGATAGCCAAAGTCTTCGTTGGCACTTGTATAAGTGAGCGAGTAGTGGATGTAATCCTTGTTAGGTTTTACTACGTAGGTATAGTTGTCTTTGTTGGCAGGCATTTCAGCCTTTCTGTAAGTATCAGGCACATAGATTCCCAAGCCCACGGTTTCGCGTTTCCACTTTATTGTATCGCTTGTTCCTGCAGGCCAGTCTGTGCCCCAACATCCGCGAAGTCCCTTGTGGTCAGAGAACTCGGTAGAGTTTTTCACGTTGATGATACCTGTAGAGAACTCGTAGGCAGAAACATCCTTATTGAATGTTACGTCTACATCGAAATCTCTATGACCAGCATAAAGTGTATATCTTATTTTAGCGTTTACTGGCTCTGCTCCAGGAGTGATAGTCCATTGGTTGTCTTCCACTTCCACAATAGTTCTCAGCGGACCAGTAGTCAAGATTCGTTGTGTGCGATGTTCTACATCTTCGAGCAAGGTTGGTTCTGTGCCATTCCATCCGCGAAAGGCTCCAAGACCGAAGGTGTTGCCTACCCACAGCACGTCGTCACCATAGCCCTTAGCCTTCTGTTCTTTTGAGGTGTAGAACTGAGTTTGCTCCAACTCCAATCCCTTATGGAATTTGCCATAAAGGTCGATAGTCTGACGCTTATCCATGTATATTCTCATGGCTATCAGCTCGCTTTCGAAAGCTACGCCATGATGATGAAGTACGTTGTAAGGATTGGTGGTGCGCTTATCTATGGTGATAGACGAAAGGTAAATATCGTGCTTGTTTTTCTCCTTCACCTTTGGATTGCGAAGCACCATCTCGGCAAATGTTCTTGCTTTCCATTGTTTGCCGTCAGCCTTATTGCTAAGAGTGATAGTGGCAGTCTTGGTTTGTTTGCCTTCAAGGTCTACGAGGAAGCAAAGCTCATCATTGGTGCCATTGCCGTCGAGGTCGTCGATCTGATAAGGAATCTCCTTGCCGTCAACAATTACTGTTGCCGACTTTACATCCTTCAACTCTCTGAGGTCGAGAGTGGCAGGAACATCATTGAGTGCTGATTTCAAATTGTTCTTGATGCTTACAGTATATTTTTGTTGTGCTGAGGCTGAGAATGTGGCAGCCAAAGCCATCAAGATGCAGATTGTTTTCTTGTTCATGTTTGTTTCTTTAGTTAGTTATTTCATCGTGGTTGAGCAACGATTATTGCAAAGGTAGTACTTTTTATTCTTTTATTCTTCCATTAATGCCGATTTCTTGTCCGTATTTCAATAAAATAAACTTAAATTGTCTTTTTTAAGTGTTATTTTTAACTTTTTTAGATATTTTCTTTGTTTCTACAATATTTTTTTAGTAATTTTGCCAATGGTTAATATATAATATAATAAGGTATTGGTAAAATTTAGGAACATACTGCTATTAGTTGTCGTTGTTTTATTCTCAGCTTGCGAGCTCCGTCTCAAGCCCAACGACGATACCGATGAGGCTATGCGCATCGAGGTTAAGCGCTATGACCGTTTGCAGAGCCGATATCTTACCACAGGTGATTTCTCTGCACTTCAGCAGATGAATATCGACTATCCGATAGAAACCCGTACACTTGTTGAGAAGATGTTGCGCTTAGGCGAAGTTAGCGACCAAGATATCAGCACTCGTTTCTTGCGCTTCTATCAAGATTCCACCCTTCAATCGCTCGTGTCAGATGCAGAGGCTAAGTATGCCAATATGGACGACCTTAATCATCAGTTTCGTGATGCCTTCGATCGGCTTGAAACTATGTTGCCAAATATTCCTATGCCAAAGATTTATGCACAGATAGGAGCTTTGGATCAAAGTATAGTTATTGGCGACAAGCTAATTGGTATTTCGCTCGATAAATATATGGGATGCAATTATCCTCTATATCTTCGATTCTATTCTGCCGAGCAGCGCAAGTCGATGCAGCGAAGCTATATTGTGCCTGATGCCTTGCTGTTCTATTTGTTGAGCCTTTATCCTATGGAGAATTTCGACAATAGAGAGCAGTTGGAAAAGGACTTGCATGTAGGCAAGGTGATGTGGGTGGTAAACAAGGCTATGCACAAGCAATTCTTCTCTACGCCATACATTAAGGCGGTAGACAAATACATGTCGAAAAATAAGAAAGTAGAGTGTGATGCTATGCTTTCTGCCGACGATTATACAGAAATAAAAAAGTATGTAGAATAAAAGGGGAAAACTACACAAAAAAATGAAGCCTGCTTCAAGTGTCAATGAAGCAGGCTTCATTGACCGATGAAGTAGGCTTCGTTGCCCAACGAAGCTATATTCATTTTTTAGGGCACTATTGCGCTTTTTTATGCAATATTATTCTTTAGCTAAAAGCTTATTCTTTTCATTCATTTTCTTTCTCAACAAATTGGTAAACTCATGATTCTTGAGTCCCCATTTAGGAGCTATGAGCAATTCCTTAGGCGATTGGCTAACGAAGCGTTCAAGTACCAAGTCTGCACGGAGCAGTGAGATGAACTTTACTACCAAGTCGAGATATTCGTCAACGCTATACACATGGAATGGATGTTTCTCGTATTCTCTAGCCAAGGCTGTGCCGCGAATAATCTGCATCTGATGAATTTTTAGCACATCGAGCGGTAATGATGAGATGATAGGAGCTTGGCGCAGACTCTCGTTGGCATCCTCGCCTGGTAGTCCCAGGATTATATGACCGCCAGTAAGAATGCCGCGACTATGCGTGCGCTCTATAGCATCGCGACTGCAAGCAAAGTCGTGGCCACGATTAATTCGCTTTAAAGTCTCGTCGTTTGCCGACTCTATGCCATATTCCACCATCACGAAAGTTTGCTTCGCCAACTCTGCCAGATAGTCTAATAGTTCATCGCTCACACAGTCGGGACGAGTGCCTATCACTATTCCCACCACGTCGTCTACAGCCAATGCCTCCTCGTACATCGTCTTTAGCCTGTCTAAAGAGTCGTAGGTATTTGTATATGCTTGGAAATAAGCAAGATATTTCATCTCAGGATATTTCCTTGCGAAGAAAGCTTTGCCCTCGGTAAGTTGTTCGCTGATGCTCTTCGTTTTGTTGCAATACGAAGGGTTGAAGGTGCGGTTGTCGCAGAATGTACATCCGCCCGACGATATCCGTCCGTCTCTATTCGGACACGAGAATCCCGCATCGATAGAAATCTTCTGAACTCTGTATGGAAACTGTTTTCTTATCCAGCTCCCGAAATCATTGTATGGTTCTGCCAATTTATTTTAAAACTTTGATATTGTTACTAATAGTATTGCAAAGTTAAGAAAAAATAATTATCTTTGCATTATTATTTTCGAAAATAAGTAATTAAAATCAGATATGAAAAAGCTATTCATTTTTTGTGCATTTTTTCTAATGGCTTCTACTACCATTAATGCTGCCGAGAAGATAGATATCCAGTCTGTCACCAACGGCACTTTTGCAGCAAAGCGTATTAGCGGCATCGACCCTCTGAAGGGTACCGACCAGTATGCCCAGATTTCTGCAGACGGCAAGCAGATTGTGAAGTATTCATTTAAGACAGGTAAGCAGACCGGAGTGTTGTTTGATGTGAACAATACCATAGGCGAGAGCATCAAGAGTTTTGATGGTTACATCATGTCGCCTGATGGCAAGCGTATGCTTATCCAGACTCAGACCGAATCAGTATATCGTCGCTCGTTCAAGGCTGTTTATTACATCTATGATATGCAAAATCGCCGACTCGACAAACTCTCTGAAGGTGGCAAACAGCAAGTGCCTGTATGGTCGCCAGATGGATTGCAGGTGGCATTTGTTCGCGACAACAACATCTTCCTCGTAAAACTTCTCTACGATAATAGCGAGAGCCAAGTTACTAAGGATGGCAAATTCAATCATATTATAAATGGTTTGCCAGACTGGGTTTATGAAGAGGAATTCTCCTTTAATTCAGCCCTCGAATTCAATGCTGATGGCACCATGCTTTGCTGGATAAAGTTCGACGAGAGTGCTGTCAAAACATATTCTCTTCAGCTCTTCAAGGGTATGAAACCTGAACATAAGGAATATGAAACATACCCTGGCGAATATAGCTACAAATATCCGAAAGCAGGCGAAGATAATGCCAAGGTTTCGGTATGGAGCTTTGATATAAAGTCAAAGAAAATCCAGCAGCTTCAGGTGCCTGTAGATGCAGATGGATATATCCCACGCCTTAAGAGTACCAGCAATCCTGCTCGCATGATTGTCTATACCACAAATCGTCATCAGGATGAGCTAAACCTCTATGCCGTAAACCCTCGCTCTACTGTTAGTCAGTTGCTTATTCAAGACAAGGTTAACAAATATGTGAAAGAAGGAACCATCGGCTCGGTAACTATCGGCAACGACTATATCCTCATGCCAAGCGACCGCGATGGCTATACTGGTATATACCTATATAATATGAATGGCACTCAGCTTCGCCATGTAGGTGGACGGTTTGATATTACCGATATCTATGGCTACGATGAGAAAACTGGTGACATCTATTATCAGGCTGCCGCTATCAATCCTCATGACCGTCAGATTTATGTTGCACATAAGAATGGCAAGATAGAACGACTTTCGGATAAAGAGGGATGCAACTACGCTATCTTCTCGGGCGACTATCGTTTTTTTATCAACACTTGGAGCGACTATAATACTCCTTATGTTTATACCACTTGCGACAACCAAGGACGTGTGCTCTCTACAAACCTCGACAATAAGGAACTCAAGGCTAAGATTGCAGAATATGGTTGGACTCAGAAAGAGGCATTCTCGTTTACTACCTCTGAGGGCGTGAAGCTCGACGGATGGATGGTTAAGCCTGCCAACTTCGATAGCTCACGCAAATATCCTGTCATCATGTTCCAGTATAGCGGACCAGGCAACCAGCAGGTAATGAACTCTTGGAATGCTGGCTCTATGGGGCAGGGTGGTGCCTATGACATGTATCTTGCTCAGCAGGGATATATCGTGGTTTGTGTAGACGGACGTGGAACTGGCGGACGTGGTTCTGACTTCGAGAAGTCTACATATTTGAATCTTGGCAAGCTCGAGGCTCGCGACCAAGTGGAGACCGCTTTGTATCTTGGCTCTTTGCCATATGTTGATAAAAACAATATCGGCATTTGGGGATGGAGCTATGGCGGATTCTGTACCTTGATGAGTATGAGCGAAGGTCGTCCTGTCTTCAAGGCTGGTGTGGCTGTTGCGCCTCCTACATCATACCGTTTCTATGATACAGTCTATACAGAGCGCTATATGCGTACTCCAAAAGAGAATGCTGCGGGCTACGGCGACAATCCTATTTCGCGTGCCGACAAGCTAAATGGTGCTCTGTTGATTTGTCATGGGTTGGCTGATGATAATGTGCATCCACAAAACACATTTGAATATTCTGAGGCTTTGGTGCAGGCAGATAAGGACTTTAAGGAGAATATCTATACCAACCGCAATCATAGCATCTTTGGTGGCAACACTCGTCGCCATCTGTTGCGCCAGATTACAGAATGGTTCAACGACCATTTGAAATAAGCTGTGTGCATCTGAATAATCTATGTGCTATAATATGTAACTTATAAATCAACAATAAACAACTATGAATTTCAAGAAACTAACTTGTCTTGCTTCGCTCGCCATGCTCATTCCAACTTTTGCTCAGGCAGCCGACGTGAAGGTGAAGATTGTGAACGACGAACGATTCCAGCGTCAGGAGCTCGTTGAGATTGACGTTAAAGACGTGCGCGCAAAGCTCGGCATTGCCGACGATGAGACTTTTGTGGTTAAGAATGGTATGCGCCAGCAGGTTGACTACCAGATTACACACGATGGTAAACTCCTTATCGATGCTGCTGTAAAACCATGTGGCACCACCACATATACTATCGTGAAAGGTACTCCAGAGCCTATGCGCCGTTGGGTGGATGGAAACAGATTTCCTACTCGTAAGGATGATATAGGATGGGAAAACGATCGTGGTGCATACCGTGTATATGGTCCTCCTTTGCAGAAGAGTGGTGAACGCTCGTTTGGTACCGATGTTTGGACAAAGAATAGTCCAGAACTTGATATGCGCGACCGATATTATATCGACTATGATGGCAACGTGCGTGGATATGAACTTGGCAATGGTCGCAAAGACGATTATACCAATCTTCACACCTCGTTCCATCTCGATCATGGTCGCGGTCTCGACTGTTATGGCGTAGGTCCTTCACTTGGTTGTGGTGCTCCTGCGCTTATGGATGGCGACAAGCTCATCTTCCCTTATTGCTACAAGACTTATAAGATTTTGGACAATGGTCCGCTTCGCTTCACAGTTGAGCTTACATATAATCCTACTAAGATTAAGAACGACGAAGGTGTGGTTGAGCATCGCATTATCAGTCTTGACAAGGGTTCCAACTTCAATAAGATGGTAGTATGGTATACGGGTCTTACTCAGCCTTGCGACTTTGCTTCAGGAGTTGTTGTCCATACTGCCGATACAGAGAGTGTGGTAATAGGCAAAAACTATGTGCAGTATGCCGACCCTACAGAGTCTCCAGACAAATATGGTTTCCAAATTTATGTAGCAGCCTTGTTCCCAGAAGGTGCAAAATGCAAGAAGCTCTTCTACGACAAACCAGAAGGTGCTATTGCAGGTCATGCTGTAGGAGTGGTGAAGAATCTGAAGAACAACCAGCGCTATACATACTACTTCGGTAGTGCATGGAGTTGTTACGACGTTAGAAACCAGGATGAATGGCAGCTACGCATAAATGGTTTTATGAATGCTCTCGAGTCGCCATTAAAAGTTACACTTGAATAAATATGCTACAATACATTTTAGTATTCATCATTTTGGCTGCAGCCTTGGCATACGCTATATGGAAAATCTACAATGCGGCAACCCACACAGATAGTCTGTGTAGCGGTTGCCAAGGCTGCCCGTTAAAGGATAAAGCTGGGCGGTGTAAAAGCAGAAAAGAGCTTTTGCAACGAATAAATGAAAAAAAGAATGCAGAAAATTTGGTAGAATAAAATAATTATACTACCTTTGCACCGCATTTAACAACAGGGTGCCTTGTCCGAACGGTTAGGTATCGGTCTGCAAAACCGCTCAAGGCAGTTCGACTCTGCCAGGCACCTCAATAAAAAGGCAATTTCTTTATTGAAATTGCCTTTTTTGCGTTTAATACTTCATCTCTATTATTCTTATCTCTATTTTACCAAGATATAGTATAATTAAAATGAGATATTTTGCATGATAAGCGTGAAATATATTCTGAAAACTTTGTTATATATGAATTATTTCTTACTTTTGCAAAAAGTAACTCTAAGCAAACAAGTGGCGGGGTTGCTCTAATATATAAGCTTCTCTACTCGTTAACTTGTCAACTTGTTAATTTAATATTAGTCTATGGACAAAATGTTTTCACTCGAAGGCAAGGTAGCCCTCGTTACAGGAGCTGCTTATGGCATAGGTTTTGCCATGGCTGAGGCTCTGTACAATGCAGGCGCAAAGATTGCGTTCAATTGCCGTTCTCAACATCACATGGATCAGGCTCTTGCCGACTATAAGGCAAAGGGTATTGAGGCACATGGCTACATCTGCGATGTTACTAATGAAGAGCAGGTAAATGCAATGGTTGCAGACATCAACAAGGAACTTGGTGTTATCGACATCCTTGTTAACAACGCTGGTATCATCAAGCGTATTCCTATGACCGAGATGTCGCTTGAGGATTTCCGTCAGGTTGTTGATATAGACCTCAATGCTCCTTTCATCGTTTCTAAGGCTGTTATCCCAGGAATGAAAGAGAAGGGACACGGTAAGATCATCAACATCTGCTCTATGATGTCGGAACTTGGTCGTGAGACGGTTTCTGCTTATGCTGCCGCTAAGGGAGGTCTGAAGATGCTTACACGCAACATCTGTGCAGAGTTTGGTGGGTATAATATCCAGTGTAATGGTATTGGTCCTGGCTATATTGCCACTCCTCAGACAGCTCCTTTGCGTGAACGTCAGCCTGATGGTTCACGTCATCCTTTCGATAGTTTCATTCTTGCTAAGACTCCTGCTGCACGTTGGGGTGAGCCAGAAGACCTCATGGGGCCGGTTGTATTCCTTGCAAGCGATGCTTCAAACTTCGTAAATGGTCACATTCTTTATGTTGATGGAGGTATCTTGGCATATATCGGCAAACAACCTTAATCATATAAACGAAATAAGTGGAAAGCTCTCTGATATAGAGGTCTTTCCACTTTTTTTTCGTTTATACTAAAGTTTAATTATTACTTCTATAGTTTACGAGTCTGACTATTCGTATCTTATAGCCTCGATAGGGTCGAGCTGTGCAGCCTTCTTGGCAGGATACCATCCGAAGAAAACTCCAGTAAAGGTGCAGACAGCAAAACTCATGATGATGCTCCATGGTTGGATATAGATAGGCCAACGAGCTATCAGGTTTACGGCATAGCTGGCACCAACGCCAAGCAACACTCCTATCAGTCCACCTGTTACGCTCAACAATATTGCCTCTATAAGGAATTGGTTTAGAATGTCGATGCCTCGAGCTCCAACACTCATACGCAAACCAATTTCTCGTGTGCGCTCTGTCACAGAAACATACATGATGTTCATAATGCCAATACCACCCACAATGAGCGATATTCCAGCCACACATCCTAACAGTATGGTGAGCATGTCGGTAGTAGAATTCATCATGCTTGCCAATTCCTCTTGCGAACGTATGTTGAAGTCGTCGTCGTCAGCCTCGGTAGTATCAGTAGCATCCTTCAACTTATGGTTACGACGCAATATTTCTGTTATCTGCTCTGTAGCCTTGTCGGTTACGCCCTCTGTGATGGCAGAACATTGTATACCACTAAGATATGTTTGAGCCAAAATACGCTTCATCACCGTGGTATAAGGAGCAAGCACAAGGTCGTCTTGGTCCATACCCATAGAGTTGTAGCCTTTCTTCTTCAGCACACCAATCACGCGGAAAGGAATGGAATTAAATCTCACCACCTTGCCCACAGGATCGGAGCCATCGGGGAAAAGATTGTCGACAACAGTTTGTCCTAAGATACACACCTTGGCACTCGACTTGATGTCAGCATCGGTAAACATTTCGCCTTCGTCAACGCTCAACTGTCGTATCTCCAGATAGTCTTGGTTGATGCCATAGAGCGACGATGGAGTATTGTTATTGCCATAAATCCATTGTCCGCTTTTACTCACCAGCGGACTAATAACCTTGATATAATTACATTCATTCTTGATACCTTCGTAGTCGGTCATTTTCAGAGTCTCCATAGCAGAAGCGTCCTGTCTAACTCCGCCACGCATATCGGCACCAGGCTGAATCATAATCATATTTGAGCCCATTTCGGCAATATTAGCCTGAATGCTTCGCTTCGAACCCTGACCGATGGCAAGCATCGTGATGACCGAAGCCACACCGATGATGATTCCCAATGCGGTAAGAAACGAGCGCATCTTGTTGGCACCTATTGCGCGTAGGGCTATTTTGAAAAGATTGCTGTAGTTCATAATATATTAATTATAGAATTTAGAGCATAGAATTCTTCATCTAAATTATTCACTCTTCACTCTTCGTTCTTCACTTAAATTCTTACTCATCCGTATTCGCAGGTAGCGCTGCCAATCCCTCAGCCGCAGAGAGCACATGGTCGTTAATCTTGTCGCTAATCACTCTGCCATCCCTAAGCTCGATATTTCTGCTGCTATAGTTAGCAATATCGGGATTGTGGGTTACGAAGATGATGGTGCGTCCTTCGGCATAAAGCTTTTGAAACAATACCAATATCTCGAAGCTGGTACGAGTGTCGAGGTTACCTGTTGCCTCGTCTGCAAGAATCACGGCAGGATTGTTTACTAATGCACGAGCAATGGCTACACGCTGCATCTGACCACCCGACATCTGGTTTGATTTGTGATACAAGCGCTCACCCAAACCAACTGCCGTCAATGCTGCTATTGCACGCTTCTGTCTCTCCTCGGCAGTAATCTCTGCATTATACATCAGCGGAAGTTCAACATTCTCAACGCTTGTAGTCTTAGGCAGAAGATTATAGTTCTGGAATATAAAACCTATCTTGCGATTACGAAGTATTGCACGTTGCGACTTCGACATGGTGCGCACGCTGATACCATCAAGAAGATATTCGCCACTTGATGGAGTATCCAAGCAGCCAAGCTGGTTGAGTAGGGTAGACTTTCCTGAACCCGACTTTCCCATGATGGTGACAAATTCGCCTTCATAAATCTTAAACGATACGCCACGCAAAGCATGAACAGTCTCGTCGCCAACCATGAAGTCGCGCTTCACATCTTGAAGCTCTATCACCACCTTTCTGTTATCATTCGTTTCCATGATAATTTACTCTTTTACTTTTTTACCCTTTTACTCTTTTACTTTTTTACTTTTTCTTTTTTCCCGGAGGGCCTGGAGCAAAAGGACTCTTTTCGCCAGAAGCTGTAGCTTCGGCTTCGTCGTCGGCTGTTATCACTTTTAGTTCGGTGATAATCTCTGTACCTTCGCCAATACCACTGATAATTTCTGTATGGATACCATCAGTCATACCAATCTTCACGGCATGAGCCTTCAATGTGTTGCCCTCGAGAGTCCACACCTTATTCTTACCATTGCAATCAATGATTTTTTTGTTTCCAACAGTCTCTTTAGTTGGAGTAAAGCGGAGAGCTTTAGCACTAGCGCAAGTCACACTCTGGCGCTCGGCAGTATAAATTGTTACGTTGGCAGTAAGACCTGGCTTAAGCTTCAATTCTGCGTTTGGTGCGCTAATCACAACCTCGTATGTCACAACGTTGTTGGTAGTAGTAGCTTGCAAACGAACCTGCTTTACTGTACCCTCGAAAGTGTCGTTAGGATAAGCATCTACGGTGAAAGTTACGCGCTCGCCAACAGCAACATCGCCTATATCAGCCTCGTCGACATCTGCCACAACCTGCATGTTTGTCAAGTCTTTGGCTATGGTAAAGAGTTCAGGAGTACTGAAGCTTGCTGCCACAGTCTGTCCTTCCTCTACGCTCTTCGAAATTACCACGCCATCAATAGGCGATGTGATGGTAGCATAGCCAAGATTTGTCTGTGCACGCTGCACCTCTTCTTGTGCCGACTTCACGCTCTGTAGATTTGCGTTAGCCTGCTCTTTAGCCTGCTGATACGAAAGGTGGGCAGATTCATAATCGTTGGCACTAACCAATCCCTTCTGATAAAGAGTCTTATAGCGATTATAGTTTGCAAGCTGATAGTTCAAATTAGCCTGCGCACTCTGCTGATTAGCTTTAGCACTCTGCAAATTTGCCTTTGCTGCGTTTAGGGCGCTAACCAAGTTTGTCTTGTCGAGCTCTGCTATCACCTGTCCCTTCTTAACCACAGAGTTGTAGTCAACATACAGTTTGTTTACAATACCCGACACCTGTGTACCAACCGTTACCGAAGTCACAGCCTCTATGGTACCTGTGGCTGTGATGCTATTCTGGATGGTCGACTTAGCCACCTTTTCTGTGACGAATTGCACATCCTCCTTCTTCTTTCCACCCGACATCAGCCAGGCTGCGATAGCCACGACTGCAACTATGCCTACAGCTATCCATACTTTGCTTATTTTTTTCATATTTAGCTTTGATTTTTATACTCTTTTACTTTTTTACCCTTTTACTTTTTTACTCTTTTACTTTTTTACCTTTATAAAAGTCGAGCATATTCATATTTAATATGGTGAGGTATTTACTTTGTAGTTCGTTTTGCTGCGCTGTCAGCAGATTAGTTTTGCCTGTCATCAGTTCTACAGTATTCTTTAGTCCAAGGCGGAACTGCTCGCTCATCAAGTCGTAGCTCTCTTGTGCGCTTGTGGTGTTTGCCTTAGCTGCACGGAATTTACTCTGATTTGTAGTAGCCTGTAGCCAATAATTCTCTATTGTAGAATACAGAGTAGTCTGCTTATCTTGCAAGTCGAGCTGATATTGCTGTTGCTGAATCTTCGCTTTTCTTATAGCTGTCTTGCTTTGGCGATTGTCGAAGATTGGAATGCTGAGAGTTACGCCAGCACCAGTACTGAAATTATTCTTTAGCTGAGTGCCCCATTCTTTCGAACTCATTGATGTAGTGTTTGTCATAGCACTTGCATTAAAACCTATTGTTGGCATGCGTTGTGCCTTAGCCATTTTTATGCTCAGTTCGCTACCATCGATACCCAACTGCGCATTCTTTATCTCAGGACGAGAATCCAGGGCTGCTGTATAAACAGAAGTTAGGGTAGGGATGGTCTCCATTGCCATCTCGTCGGTAGAAGTTGGCATAGCAACATCAAATTCTTCTTCGCTCGTTATCTGCAACAGTTGCTTCATCTGTCGCTTATAATTCTTCAAATTGCTTTCAGCCTCTACGAGCGAATATTCGTCCTTAGCTCTTTGTGCTGTGAGTTGTGCAAGGTCGGCTTTCGACATCTTGCCTACATTCACAAACTCCTTGCCACGAGCCTCGTTCACACTACTTGTCTCCAAGCTCTGCTTACACACGTCAACAGCGTCGGCAGAATAAAGTATCTGCACATACAGCTGCGCAATTTGCTCTTGAATACTGTTGGCAGTAGTTGCACTGTCAAGTTCTGCTTGCTCTGCAGTAATCTTGTCGAGCTTAAGCTGGTTGCGATTGCGGTTGCCATTCCATACTGTCCAATTCAGGTTCAGTCCATACGAACCATTATAATACACCTTGTCCACACTCGTCTCCACATAACCATTGGTTACTGTGGCGCGGTTTGTTTCAGGCCATGGATTGTAGTTTACATTCTGCGAAGTTGAGAAACTAAGCGAAGGCAATAATTCTGCCTGTGCCTGTTTCACATCCTCTTTCGTGCTCAACATCTGCAGCCTTGTTTTCTGCAAACTGATGTTGTTTTGAATTGCATAATCGATGCAATCCTTCAATGTCCATTGCTTAGCCCATCCATGTAGCGGTAGCGATGCTGCAAGCAATGCCATCATAAATAGCTTCTTTGTGTTCATTGTTTATATAATACTTGATTTTAAAAATTTCACCTGTTGTATTTGTATATTTGCTACCAATCCCTTGGTATGCAGTTTTCTTATCCGAAAAACAAAGGTGTGATGAATAAAATAAAAGATGGTTTATTGAAAGAATCTCTATTTAACATTCTTTCCCAAAAAAGGAGATAATATGTTTTGTATTGTTAATAAAATATGTGTTGCTATTTCTATTTCAAAAGTCTGTCGGAAAGCGCAATAATAATACTAATAGCCTTGACTTTTGGATGAAATTAGCCATAAATAGCCTTGACTTTTGGATAAAATATGTATCATTGCTTTGAAAATCAATAGATTACGCATTATAGATGAGTGATTTATGAAATATAAAAGAAGGTTACCTTGATAAACTAAATCTTGGTAACCTTCTTCTATTATCTATTTCCTTTCGCTCTGTTATGGGTTTTGCAAAGCATTTGGCAATTACTTTCATCTGTGGCTCCACCCTTGCTCCAAGCTAACACATGGTCTGCATCCATCTCTTTCTGCGTCCATATTTTTTCTTTATTGGCATCATGCCCAATAGCACATAAAGGACAGTTGCTGACATGCTTCTCTTTGGCTTCGTCAGTCTGACGATTATAAACTCTGGTTTTTGTGTTTTCATTTAAGGTTAATAAAAACATCCATTTTGTACATTCTGAATACCATTTCATACAAGGCGACTCAGAATAGTTGGAGGATAGAAATAATCATCCTACTTTTGCATTCGAAATCGGGAAGCAACGGGAAGCAATATGAAAGAAATGATTTGTGGAACTAAGTGTATTGGCATTGAGGTTGTCATGGAATAGAAATGTGGAAGCGTTATCTTTTTCGGCAGTGACAAACTTCAATGCCTTTTTTATTGGAAATTTTATAAAAGTTAGCCTGTTTGAAGAAATAATAGAAGAAAAAATTTGTGGTATCAAAAAGAATCCTTACTTTTGTCATAGAGTTTGAGCATACGGAATAGAATGTTCACGATGACGACTCGAAAGAATGAGCGTATTGGCGTTATCTTGCGATAGAAATGTGGAAGTTTCAAAGTCAGAAACGATAATAGGCAATTGTGCTCGCGCTATGGATTATTGTGTACAGCCCTCATTGGGTAAATGCGATATTTCTTATGGCGTGGGTTATTGCATTATTACTTGCTGACGGGTCCTTCCACAACCTCTATCCAGTAATAAGCAATAGTCCCACGCTTTTTCTATTAACATAATAACTAATGCAACTTCTGGGAACAAGTCAGCGATTGTAAATTGATAAATGTGGAAAGTCAATTTATTGTATTCAACACAAAAACGGAACTCTTAAGATTAGATGTTTCTAAAATAGTTTATTTCGAAGGAGATGGCAACTATACACAGATTGTTACTATAAACAAACTGCAGGCTGTTGTCTGTCTGAATTTGTCTCAAATGGAGAAATATTTGGCAGAGCATCTTATTGATTGCAAGAGTATTTTTATGCGAGTGGGTAAACGTTTTATTATCAACACTGGCTATATTTATCAAATTAATACGCAAAAGCAACAATTAATATTATCAGATTATGAGAATTTTGCTTTTGCCTTAGGTATTTCTAAGGAAGCCTTAAAACAAATGAAAGATTTGCTTATAACTAAAAAATAAAATAATAAAACTAATATTACTATGGAATTAATCATAGGTCGTGATGCAAGTACGTCTCAATTGAGAATAACAATGGGACAACAGACAAAGGCTTTTGGGGCTACAGGAAGCGTTCCTATAACTGTTAGCCGTCAACATTGTAGTTTGATTATTAATCCTAATGGCTCATATAAAATTACGAATCTTAAACCACAGAATGTTACTTTTATCAATGGGGTAGAAATGATGGCAAAGACTATCACAGAGAAAGATAAAATAGAACTTGGTCCAAGTAAGTTTTTGGTTAGTTGGGATTGGATTAAGAGTTTTGTTCCTCAATTGGTAGATTTTCGTTCATTGCAGCGTGTTTGGGAAGAATATGATGAGCATAAACTTGATCAGCAAATAGCTGACCGCAAGTTTAATTCTCTTCGTGGCATAACCGGTTTGATTACCATGGGAGCAATTGCTTTGAGTATCATTTTTCCTGAATTTAGAGAGACACCTCTTTATATAGGTTTGTATCTCTTTGGTATTTTGATTTCTGTAGGTTTTACAGTAAAAGCATATAAGGATTCTTCTAAGGGACCGTTAAGGCAGAAGCAGTTGACTGAAGAGTTTCAGCAGCATTATGTTTGCCCTCATTGTCATCACTTCCTGGGCTTTCAGTCTTATGAAGTTTTAATGCAGAATGAGGCTTGTCCTTATTGCAAGGCTAAAATTAAAAAGTGATTTTGTACAATAGAAGATAGGTTTTGTGTAATGAACACAAAAAAAGTACCTATCTATTTATTATTTCACTATATTTGCATCAGTTATAATTTTAAAACGTATGATTATGGCACAGAATGAAGAAACATTGTATTTCAATAATACACATCCTGAAGTAAAACAGGAAAGTAAAGATAAAACTAAGAACGCTGCTGATAAGGCAACTTGGAAGAAAGTAGCGGTAGGTGGTGCTGCTGGTATCTTGTTAGGTGCAAGTGCTATGTATGCCACAGATGCCTTTGCTGTAAGTACAGAAGAAACTCCCGATACAAAACCGGAAGGGGAGAATCCATCGCAAGATGCTGCTGCAGCTAATGACAATGCCTCTATCAAGGTAGCTGAGAGTCATGATGAGCAGAGCTTTAAGGAGGCATTCGATGCCGCTAGAGCCGAAGTAGGTCCTGGTGGCGCTTTCCATTGGCATGGCAATATCTATAGTACTTATACCGAGGATGAGTGGAACAACATGACAGATGCAGAAAAGAACGACTATGCTGAGGCTGTAAAGCCAGAAGTACGTGCAGAAGAGATGAATGCAGCTCCTCATCAAGCGGAAGATGTTGCTGTGGTATCTCATTCTTCTCATGCAGACCAGGATGTATCTGTTGCTCACAATGATGCAAATTTGCATCAGGCAAGTGATGTGCAGGTGGCTGATGACCAAAATGCAGATGTTCATTTGGTTAATGCAGGTGAAGTACAGCTTGCTGATGGATCCATGGCTACAGTGGGTGTCTTCGATGTGGATGGTCAGGAAGTGAGTGTGGTAGATTTTGATCAAGATGGAAATCCTGATGTTGCGATTTGTGATGCCAATGGCAATGGAAGTATTGACGTTGGTGAAGCGATAGATTTGCATACAGGACAAGTGATTACTCCAAGTGGTAGTGATTTTGCTGATGCCGGAGTTGATGATAGTGTTGATCCAAATCTCCAAACTGCATCCTTAGAGAATCCTGATGTTGCTCCTGATATGCCAGACTATATGTCTGATGCTGATATTCAGATGGCATAAACTTTGATTAAAATAGATGGTAGCAATGGAAACTAAAAGAATCAAATGTCTGAGTTGCGGTGTATTGCTTGACGTGAGAAATTCTCAAAACGAAGCAGTAAAGATGATTACTTGTCCTCAATGTAAAGCTCAGTTGAGAGTGATGTTCTCACAGCAGCATGCTGCAACTTCGCAATCTTTAGGGGAAACACAATATGTTGGTAACAGCAATGGTGAGACCCAGTATGTGAATCGGGATAAAGGAGAAACTCGTTACGTGGGGCATTCCTCTTCTCCTTCTCAATCTGATGAAACAATCCTTGCCGGCAAGAAAGAAGAGGTTACTCCTGGTTATTTGCTCTATGGTGGTCACAAGTATCCGTTAGGGTTCGGCAACAATGTAATAGGCCGCAAGGCTACTTCTTCGCAGGCAACTGTACAGATAGCTACTGATGATAGATATATGAGTCGTCAGCATCTTGCTATTCAGGTAAATAAGGTTCCTACGGACAAGGTTAGGGTTGTGGTGTCTAACTACCATAATAAAAATGCCAGTTATGTGAATGGACAATTATTGAACGAGGGTGACCAGCTCGTCTTGTCAGAAGGAAGTATCATCAAGATGGGTAACACAACCGTTGTTTATCATCAAAAATAGAGCAAACAATGAGAATCAATATATATCAGCCTTTAGCTATTCATGAGCTGGGTAAGAGGGCGAATCAGGAAGATAGCATCTATCCAATAGAGGACAAAGCAACGGAGAATGACCGTTTGTTTTTGCTCTGTGATGGTATGGGGGGACATGAGCATGGCGAGGTGGCAAGCCAAAGTATTTGCAAAAGTCTTTCTTCGTTTTTGTTGCAGCATGCAGTTGCTTCTGTAGGCTTGGAAGATAAGTTGCTATCTGACGCTTTAGCGTATGCCTACGAAGAGCTGGATAAACTGGCTATTGCGGGAGATTCCCGTCAGATGGGAACAACTTTAACTTTGCTGTATTTTCACAGTAATGGATGTACGGCAGCCCACATTGGAGATAGTAGAATATACCATCTCCGTCCATCTTCGCATACCATATTATATAAGAGTCGTGACCATTCCCTGGTGTATGATCTTTATCAGGCTGGTGAGTTGACCTATGAGGAGATGAAGACATTTCCACAGAAAAATGTCATCACCCGTGCGATGATTGCTGGCGATAAAAATCATCCAAGACCAGATGTTGTCCATATTTCAGATATTCAATCAGGTGATTACTTCTACATTTGTTCTGACGGCATGTTGGAACAGATGGAGGATGAGGAACTGTTAGATATCTTTGCTGCGAATGTCTGTGATGAAGAGAAGCGACAGATGTTGATTTCAGAAACCTCAGATAATAAAGATAATCATTCTGCTTATATTGTACATATTAAAGAGGTGAGTCATGATGAGGCTGATGTAAGTCTTGTAAATGAAGAGCCTACGGCGAAATGTAATGCTTTAAACATCAAACCTGACGTTGAAGATGTGAGTGTTTCTACCGATGTCGAAGTTGTTAAGCCTGCAGGTACGCCACCACCTATTCCTAATAGTGTAATCGTTACGATGGTAAAAAAGCAAAAAAGAAAGAAAAAACTCTTCATAGCTTTTATTGCTGTTGTTGTATTTATTGCTATAGGTTTGGTAGGTTTTGGCTACTATAGCAAGCATAAATCAGAGACTAATTCTTGTGACTCACTTTCTAAAGAATCTGTCGTTAACACAAAAGATTCTAATAGTCTGCTAAAAAAAGAGGCTGATACAGTGAAAGTAGATTCTGTTCAACAAGATACATCAAAACATGAGCGAAATAAATAGTCAGAATATGCTTCAAGTAGGAACTATCCTACACGGAACTTACAAGATAGAAAGCTATTTGGCATCAGGTGGCTTCGGCAATACCTATTTAGCAAAGAACATCGAGTTTGATGAGACTTATGCCATCAAAGAGTTCTTTGTAAAGGGCGTTTGCCAGCGTGATGGTAATAGCACTACCATTAGCGTAAGCAATGCCGAGAATATCAATAGTTTTGAGCAACAGCGAGAGAAATTCAAGAAAGAAGCTCGCCGTCTTCGTAGTCTCAGTAATCCTCATATTGTCAAGGTCTATGACCTTTTTGAGGAGAATGGTACTGCATATTATGTAATGGATTATGTGGATGGAGAAAATCTATCTACACGTTTGAAGCGTACAAAAACTCCATTGTCAGAAACAGCAGTCCGTAATTATTTGTCCCAAATCTTAGATGGTCTTGAGGCTATTCATAATGCAGGCATGCTACATCTCGACATAAAACCAGCCAATATTATGGTTGATAGTCATTATGTCGTAAAGTTAATAGACTTTGGGGCAAGTAAGCAGCAGAGTTCGGTAGGTGGTGCCACAATGAGCACGGGCATCAGTTATACGAATGGCTATGCTCCAAGTGAGCAAATGGCGCAGAGCTATGATAAGTTCGGACCATGGACAGACTTCTATGCCCTTGGTGCAACTATGTATAAGTTACTCACCAACCAAGACCCACCATCAGTTTCTGACCTTTCTGAAGACGAGACAGAGGACAAGCATCTTGCCCTCCCAATGCCTAATGTCTCTGGGGAAATGAAGAAGTTAGTGGTTTGGATGATGCAAGTGAATAGATTTAAGAGACCGAAGAATGTTGGGGAGATAAGACGTATCTTACTGCAGTCTTCTGTTGCTACTTCTAACAATGAAGAGACAAAAGCGTTTAGTCCACATCAATCTTATGCTAATCCTGTTAATGATGATGAAGAAACAGTATGGGTTGATAAAACAGAAACTGTTGAAACAAATGATGGTAAACCTGAACCAAAAGAAGAATACTTAGACGATGATTCTTCAAGAAAGAATAGGAATATTATAGTAATTCTTGCGATAGTTGTTGTATGTGCAATAGCTTTTATGCCACGTGCATGCGGAAATAGAACGGCTTCTAATATGAATGCAGCTTCGGCAGAATCAGATACTACTTATGTTGATACGCTGTCTTATGATTCAACTGGAATATATGTGGAGAATAAGGAAGAGGTGTTCTTTGGTGAGAAAGTAACATATACAGGAGGTATATTGGTATCTCCAGATCCTGGCAGGTTCTATCCTATAGATGATAATGGGAAAATGGTCTTTAGTGATGGTAGAGTTTATGAGGGACCATTTAGTCGTGGAAGAATGGAAGGGGACAATGCTTCTTTTATTTACCCTAATGGAGATACATTTACAGGCTCTTTTTATGACAATCATTTTTTTAAAGGAACATATACCGTAAAGCAGTCTGGAGAACAGTTTGTTGGTACTTTTGATGGAAATGGTCAACCCCAAAAAGGTGCTTGGTATGATAAAGATGGTAACTTTTTACAAAATGTTTAAACTATTGAATAAGTAAATATTAAAGGCAATGAAATTTAAAATTCTTATAATTGTGATGTTGCAACTGTCTTTCATAAATGCTATAGCTCAGCAAAATGCCATAAAGCAGAGTTCTGCAAAAAACAGGATTTATGCAGTTAAGGATAATCTTCTTGGCAATTTCAGACAAAACAAAACTTTTATATTGAAAATAGTGATATTGGCATTGGAGCAAACAATGGCTTTAAGACTATAAGAAAAAAGTTTTTGTGTTTACAGAGTGGTATCCACCATTGACATCGTCAGTAATAGTAATAAATATTTATAACGGAAATCAAAATATAGTAAAACAATTATGTATAAAATAAATATGAGAAAATTATTAACTGTTTTGTTGCTTGTCTTTTGTATTTTGAGTGTAAATGCTCAAAATAAGGTTGTTCAAAGAAGTAGAAAGTGTGTGTCTTCGGCCAAAGTTGTTCCGTCTCAAAAAGCAAAAGCTATTCATAAGAAAGCAAAAACTATTCATAATAAGGAAAGTCATGAGGATAAAATAAATGCTATAAATGGAACCTCTTATAGTAGTCAAACTCCACAAGCATACAAGCAACCTGTTATACCTCAATATTCTTTTGGAATTTATAAAATCGATAAGGAATTATACATTCAGAATTTGAGAGACAATGTTTCTGCTTTTATAGAATATAAACGAAATTATTATGGGTGGACAATCATGCAGGTTCATGAGTTTCACGAAGCTTTTAATGATTTTATATCAGCAATGGAGGAAGATGGAAGATTGAGTACGGATGAATTTGGAACGATATCAGACTCAAAAGGTTTGTTTTCAAACACAGACAAATATGACTATTGGTATGATAAGCATGGTAATTGTATTACTAATGATCAGTATAATTCATTAAAGGACAAAAAGAAAAAGAAATATGAGCAATTTGAGGCAAACCGAAAAGTTGCGTCTTTTGCTCAAGAAATAGGAAAAGGGCTGATTGAGGCTTTGAGGAAAGAACATAAATTATAATGTTAAAATAATGTAACGTGAGTTCGACGAAATATAAGTGTCTGAAAATTTGGTGATTAGCGAAAATT
>ERZ1026852.286-NODE-286-length-34515-cov-14.964713_pt1 | contig 34515 bp, 20 predicted proteins | sample MGYA00380156_ERZ1026852 | MGnify/ENA primary metagenome ERZ1026852 (study PRJEB33269, sample SAMEA4719792) | human gut metagenome | biome: human-associated habitat; feature: organic feature; material: feces | place: Cameroon | collected 2013-10 ...
TTATATACTTGTAGCCGTGCGCCTCAAGTTCCGCTATATTTGCATTGTTCATCAGGCCGGAGTCGGCCACCACAACGAAGTTTTCCAATCCGTATTTGCTTACAAACTCGTTTATCGTCGGCAGCATCGTGTGACCTTCATATTTGTTGCCCTCATGAATGCAATAGGCAAGCGGATAGCCGCCCAAGCTTACAAGCAAGCCGAGTATGATTTGAGGATTACTGTGTCGTCCCTCTTTCGAAAAGCCAGTCTTGCGTAATTCGTCCTCATAATCCGCTTCAAAGTAAAGTGTGGTGACATCATAGAATAGCACACCGATATTTCCACCGAACAGTTTTGCAGTATGGCGCACGCTGATGTCCTGTACGATTTCGTGCTGATGGTCGCTAAGCTTGTCAAGATAGCGATAGATTTTTGAGAGATCCACATCTTCGTCAAAGTGGTTTTTCAGATATTCCACCGTAGCAGCCTTGCTCGTTGGATATGCCAAACGGGCCTTTACAAGCTTGCGGAACACTTCATCGTCAATACGATTGAAACCAATCCGGTCAAACGTGCGGTCCAATATCAAGTCGCATCCGTTGAGAAGGATGTTGCTGACATTGGACAGAACACGGCGGACTTCTTCTCGCTCACGGTCACACGCCTCACGCTCCTCACCATACAAATCGAGTTGTGGATGGCGTCGGGATTCTTCCTTGGAAATCCATTCTTTCGCTTCATTGACAAGATTTTCGACCTCATCTTCATTATATGCAACACCAATCGTAGCAAGTTCCTTCATCTTGCCACCGATTTTCTCAACAACAATAACTCCGATATTGCCGGATGGATATTTCTTTTTGCGGACAAACATAGTTAAAAAACCTTTCGTGTCACCCAATATTAGGTGGCGCAAAGATACAAAATATTGTTTATCAACAAGTTATAAAATGCATGTTTTTTGAGTGACGAAGTCAGGAAAAAATCGGGCAAAAGCCTTGAGAAAGTCATGCCGTATCGACCGTTATGAACATGGAGAACGGTCGTTGCTCGTGTTTATATCGACCGTTATGAACATGGAGAACGATCGGTGTGAGATGACTTTTCAAGGCTTTCGCCCGATTTTTTCGTAGCTTTTATCTGATTTTTTCGTAGCTTTTACCCGAAATATAGCATTGTATCGCGCGATGAACGCCTTTGATACAATGCTATGTATCAGTGATATAATGATTTTTTTGCGTTACTGTTTGCTTTCCAGCATAACGATGTCGCCATCGGTCGAGGTAGTGATGACGTGTCGTTTATCGGCAATGGTGACGGTGTTGACGAGCGATGCACCCACCTTATACATCCATTTTATGTGCCCCGTTTTGTCATCGAGTGCCATGACGAGGCCGTCTTTGTTGCTGCTATACACGGTGCCATCTATGACGGGCAGCATGGTAGAGGCGTGCTCGTAGCCAAAGCCACAGTTGGTGGCCCACAGCTCTTTGGCCTCGGCGCCAGTGGCCTTGTAGCACACAATGCTGTCTTGCATGGTCTTGGCAAAGATGCGCTGATGGTCTTCAGACATGCCAATGCTCTCGCGCACCTTCGACTGGAATGTGCGCCACAGTGTCTTTCCATCTTTCAGACTGATGGCGGTGAGGGCGCGCTGCGGGTCGGCTATGAAGATAGCCTCTTTGTTAGCCACGGGCCATACCTGTGCGGGCGAGTAGTGCATGCCACCCTTGGGGTGTTTCCACGTCCATAGCAGTTGGCCGTCTTTCTGGTTCAGGGCATACAGGTTGCTATCCCAGGCGCCAAACACCACCATGCCCTGTGTGAGCAAGGGGCGGGTAACGATGTATCCCTTCACGCCGTCAAAGACCCAGCGCTCTTTGCCTGTGCGGGCATCGATGGCGTGCATCTTGTGGTCGCTGCCGCCTATGTAGGCCGTCTTGCCATCGGTAGCCACGGCACCCATGATGGGCAGGGTGGTGTCTACGTGCCACAGCTGCTTGCCCGTGCGGGCGTCGAGGCCATAGATGCGGTTGCCCGTGGTGCCAAACACCACCACGCCGTTAATCACGGCTGGCGAGCCTACAATTTTTTTGTCGGCCTGAAAGTGCCAGTGCTCTTTGCCTGTGGCCTTGTCGTAGGCCGTCATAAGGCCCGTAACATCGCCCACAAACACGCTGTTCTTCCAGCAGGCCGCCGAGGCGTAAATGCTACGTCCGCTCTTGATGCGCCACTGTTCGGCCACGCGGCCAGCATACTGGGTGTTTATGCTATAGTCGGGGTAAGCCTCGGCGTGGCCCTGTGGGTCGTAATATTGCTTTTTGAGCGAGATGCCACCCCAGGGGCGTTCTGCCTCGCCAGGGTTCTTCTCGGCCACGGTGAGCGAGTCGGCCGTTACGTGCCACAGGCTGTACCCTGTTTTCCCGTTTTGGTCTTTCAGGTTCGAGCGTGAGAGAAAGCCTGGTATGCCATCGTATGAAAAATATTTGTTGCGGTGATAGTGTCCGCCTATGAAGGCCGTAACGTTCAGCTTGCGAAAGGCGTCGGTAGCCTCTGACCAGTTATCAATATCGCCTTCAAGCATGGGGTAGTGGGTGGCAATGATCACGTGCTTGCCCTTGCCGTGCTGGCGCACCTCCTGTGCCACCCAACTAATGTCTTGGGGTGCCACGTGGCCCAGCGCCATCTTGATGAAGGGGCCTGATGTGAAGCCGAGAAACAGCATGCCTTTGTGCTCAAACTGCATGCGCTCGCTACCAAACAGCTCGCTAAACTTTGACATGCCCGACTCGCTCCACGTGGTTTCGTGGTTGCCCGTGAGCACATAATATTTCTTGTTCAGATGCTTTAGCGCTGAGGCCAGTTGCTCGAGCGAGGCGTTATCGCCATTGTCGGCCAGGTCGCCAGTGATGAGCACAAAGTCGATGGCGGGGTTCTGGTTCATGTCATCAATGCTGGTCATCAGATATTCCAGCGGCTTGGGGTCGTTGCTGTTCAGGTGTATGTCGGTTATTTGTGCAAAGGTGAATGGTTCTTGTGCTCCGCCTTGCACGATGCCGATGAGCACGAGCGCTACTGTTAGTAAGAATTTGTGAATCATAATTACTGTTTTAATTTTGAGTTTTGTTATAATATTATTATTATGCTCGCAATGCGCTGCATTGCTTGCTGGGTTTTAAAACATTAATTATCATTAATTGAACATTAATTAAACATTAATTAGGAACCGCGCGAAGCGCGTATTAATGATAATTAATGTTCAATTAATGGGCATTAATGTTTACGTAAAACGCGCGAAGCGCGAAATATATTGCTTAAACCGCATCATTATTAATTTAAGTTTCGCATGCCTTTGGTATGCTGATAGTCAACTCGTCCGCTCGGCTCTGCCGCTTGCTTTAGCAAGAACTCGTCAACTGGCCACCATATGATATCCCAGCGCGTTTAGCTCCATGGCCACGCCCATGAGGTAAAGCTGGTGCAGGGCGGCCACAAAGGCGTGAAAGGCTTCGGGGGTGCCGGGCTCGAGGTGCTGGTGCAGCAACAGGTTATGGGTGCGCGAGGCACACTCGGCCACAGTGTCAACGGCCTGACGTTCGGCCTCGGCATCAAGCAGCAACACGTTGCGTAGGATGTATTCGTCCATGTGGTCGAAGTCGATGCGGTCGCGCAGATATTGGTACAGGTCTTCTACCTTGCTATATAGTTCCCAGTCGGCGTCCCAATATTTGGCTACGGCCATGCCCAGATACATCATCCAGCCCAGGGCGGCTGTGGGGTAGGCAGCAAACTCGCGCACGCCGTCGGGCAGGTAGCTTTCAGCCAACTTGGGCCACAGCTCTTCAAGGTCGGGGGCTTCGGGCATACGCTCGTCAACCTTTCCTATTGACGAAAGGTAGCGGTGCAGGTCTTCATTAAACTTGTTTTCAATTGCTTGAATGTCGACGGTGGGTTTGTTTTCCATTTCTTTTTCTTGTTTCTTGAGTTTTTATATTTATGGAAGTTCTTGCTGTTATTTTACGGTGGGTAGCCCTTGGACGGTATAGTTAATGAAAAAGCGTTTGCTTTTCTGTTATGCAAACTTATAACATTATATGCAAACTACAAAATTATTCATAAAAAAAACTTGAAGGTGTGTCAAAATAGAAGTTAAAAGAAGTTTGGGCTTCGCCCGAAGTTAACAGAAGTTAGCGGACATATGTATAAATTGCTGAAAATAAAGCATTTGTCTGTTAACTTCCATCCATCGTAGATGGATTAACTTCTTCTTAACTTCCTCTAACTCCTATTTTGACACACCCTCAAGAACTTGTTTACTCGTCAACTAAAACGAATTGTTTCTTCAACTTCAAATTATCAGAGGCGTTGCCTACCCAAGCCTCAAACACGCCTGCTTCAGCGTTCCACGCCCCTTTGGCCTCGTTGTAGAAGCTGAGGGCGGTGTTGTCAATGGTGATGGTAACGTCTTTGCTCTCGCCAGGCTGCAGCCACACCTTGTTAAAGCCCTTCAGCTCTTTTACGGGGCGGTCTACCGATGCCTTCTGGTCGTGAATGTACAGCTGCACGGTTTCGGCACCTGCCACACGGCCCGTATTGGTAACGTTTACGGTGAAGGTGATATGGCCATCGCGCTGCATCTTGGCCTTGTCGGCACGAAGGTTTGCCAGCTTAAAGGTGGTGTAGCTAAGGCCATGACCAAAGGCAAAGAGGGGTTGCTGGCGCTTCAGGTCGGTCCAGCGATAGCCCACGTATATGCCCTCCTTATATTCTTCGTCGATAATGTTGCCTGGTGTTTGCGCTCCGCCAGCTTGTCGCCACACGCCAGGATAGGCTTGCAGCGCATGGGCACCCACCTGGTTCAGGTCTTTCACCCAGGTGAAGGGCAACTTTCCGCTGGGGCTTACGTCGCCACACAGCACGTCGGCCAGGGCTTCGCCAGCTTCCGACCCCAGATACCAACCTTGCACAATGGCTGGCACCTTGTCTTTCCAGGGCATGGCCACAGCGTTGCCCGATATGTTAACGTATGCGGTGTTGCGGTTGGCCTTGGCCAGCGCCTCAATCAGTGCGTCTTGGTTGTAGGGCAGCGCATAGTGTTGGCGGTCGTGGCCCTCGCAGTCTTGATAGTCGCTCTTGTTCAGTCCGCCAAACACAATCACATAGTCGGCGCTCTTGGCTTTCTGCACAGCCTCGGCTATCAGCTCTTCTGCCGAGCGGTTGTCGGCCAGGTTTTGGCCCGTGGTAACGCCATTATAGGCGCCTGTAACGTCGCCCACATAGCCTCGAGCATAGTCGACACTGATGCCTGCCTGTGCCAGGCGCGCTTTCAAGCCATCGAGGGGCGATATCTCTTTCTGCACTTTCAGCGACGAGCTGCCGCCGCCCACGGTCATCATCTTCACCGCATTTTCGCCTACTACCAGTACGCGGGCACCCTGTTTTAGCTGTATGGGTAGCACGTGGTTTTTGTTTTGCAGCAGCACAATGCCCTCTTGGGCTATCTTGCGGGCGGCATCATAATGGGCGTCAGAGCACAAGAAGCCGTGCTGGCGCTGCGGGTTCATGGTGGTGCGATAGAACAGTCGCAGCACGCGGCGCACCTTTTCGTCGAGCTCGCGCATGGTATATTTGCCCGATTTAATGCCGTTGAGGTAGGGCTGTGCCAGATAATAATTGTCGTAAGCGTTGCTGGCGCCAGTGGTTAGGCCGTTGGTCCATGTGCCAAACTCCATGTCAAGGCCGTTTCGCACTGCTTGGTCGGTGTCGTGGGCGCCACCCCAGTCGCTCACCACCACGCCATCAAACTGCCAGCCATTTTTCAGTATCTTGTTCAGCGTTATGCTGTTATGGCAGCAGTGCTCGTCGTTATAAATGTTATATCCGCCCATGATGGCCCACACCTTGCCTTGCTGCACGGCAGCCTTAAAGGCGGGCAGATATATCTCGTGCAGGGCACGGTCGGATACTTTTACGTTTACGTTGAAGCGGTTTTCTTCGTCGTTGTTCAGGCAATAATGCTTCACACAGGCCGACACACCCAGCGCTTGCATACCCTGAATGTAGGGCACCACCATGGTAGAGGTGAGGAAGGGGTCTTCGCCCATATACTCAAAGTTGCGGCCGTTAAGGGGTGTGCGATAAATGTTTACGCCGGGGCCCAATATCATATCCTTGCCACGATACAGTGCCTCTTCGCCCAGACTATGGCCGTAAAGGTGCGAGAGGGTGGGGTTCCATGAGGCAGCCAAGCAGGTAAGGGCAGGAAAGGCTACGCACGAGTCGTTGGTTTGGCCTGCTTGTTCCCACTCGTCCCACAGCACGTCGGGGCGCACACCGTGAGGGCCATCATCGGTCCAAAAGTCGGGGAACCCCAATCGTGGCACACCAGCCGATGAAAACTTGCTTTGTGCATGAATAATTCTGATTTTCTCCTGTAGTGTCATCTTGCTGATGGCATCGTTGATACGCTCTTCTACAGGGCGAGTGTGGTCGAGGTATATGGGCTGCTGGGCTTGTGCGCCCACGGTAGCCATCGTCGACAGTAACACTGAAAAAAGAAGATGTTTCATAGGTTTTTAATTGTTGTTGTTTTTGTCGTTATTATTTGTTTATGTTGTATATACGTGTGTATGCTTGCCTTTTTTGGGGGGCTTGCTTGCCGATAGTGTAATCAACCCTATCCTATGCAAAGGTAAGAAAAACCTATAAATGAGGAAAAGAAAAATAAAAGAAACAATGAAATAAAAACTCACTTTTGCTATACAATCGTTGGTATCAGTGAGTTATGCGCCGCTTCGGGGCCGAAATAACAAGTAAATAGGGGCTTGCCAAAACAAAAAAGTGAGGTGTTAGTGAGTAGGGCTTTGCCGCGCCAAGTGCCTTTTAGCTCAAGTTTGCGATGGAATATGTTTATTCAATATTCCATAGCAAACCTACTTGAAGGCTGAAGTTGGTGGGATGTTCTTTGAAGATGGTTTGCACAGCGCTACCATTATCAAAGTAATAGCGCACACCTGGCTCAACGTAAACGCCCAACTGTTGCGCCACATTTAACTGCACGCCAGCACCGCCTGTTATTGAGAACTGGGCACGGTCGTTGTCAATGTTGCTTTTATGTCCGTCGGCCTTTAATGTGGCCTTTACGTTCATATCGGCCTGTGCGCCCGCCATGATGTAGGTGCGCAACCAACTGTTGCCCCATACCGTGTAGCTGAGGTTGAGCGGGATGCCTACATAATGCAAGGTTTGCGTTTCTTTTGGCATTGATGCACCATGCTGAAACGATGAGGTGGCCAACGTGTAAACCAAACCCGAGGCCAAGGCTATACGTGGGGTAACACTGTATGAAGCTGTAAAACCTATCGAGATGGGCATATCGTGATGGGTAACATCTTTTGTGTCTTGCTCATAGGGGCTTACGCGAAACATCTCATTGTCGGCATATTCGGTGTTTACCGCCGAAAGACTATTAACATAGATGGGGCCTGACGACTTGTAGCGGTTCATGTTGCCCGCAGTGCCTACACCCACTTGCCAACGTGTGTTGCTGGCCTGATGCTGGGTGCGTGGCAGTGCATAGGTGGTGCGCGCTGCCTGCGTTTGTGTTGTACGTTGGCTTTTTTGTGTCGTGGGGGTAGGAACTGAAACTGTGGTGGTAGGGGTTGACGCTTCATCTGTTGTAGCCGAACCCTCAGCTATGGGCTCGCTCTGCACCTCCTGCTCGGCCATAGTTAAAGCCATTACCTCTTCTTTATTGCTTGCCGTTGGCGCTAAAGTGTTATCTTTATAAGCCAGCATGGCGTTAGAAGAGGTTGTCGAAATATTACTGTTTACAGCCGCAGCCTTTGTGTTAGCAGCCGATGCATCTGCTACCACAGTCTTATTATCTGTCAATGTTATGGGGTGAGAAGCAGGTTCGAGCATGGCGATGTCGGGGGTGTTGCTACGCAGTTGCCACCACATAGCCACGCCTGCTATGAGCACCACCGATGCCGCTACTGCCCAAGGTAACAACGCTACGCGATGCGGTTTCTTGGCAACCTGAGCATCTTCAGCATCCTGTTGTTGGCCTTGCGCATCCAATTGTTGGCTTTGCGCATCCAATTGTTGGCTGATGCTGTCCCACAAGTTCTCGGGTGCAGGCACCTCGGCATCGTTTAAGCGCTGCCTTAACTGTTCTGTCCAATCGTTGTGTTTCATATCTTATTGTTGCCGTTTTATATATTCATTAATTAATTTGCCAAGCATCTTCTTGGCGTGGAAATATTGCGAGGCCGACGAGTTTTCTTTGATGCCGAGCCGTTGCGCTATCTCTTTGTGGCTGAGCTGCTCAAAGACAAACAAGTTGAGCACCACACGATAGCCTGCGGGCAGTTGGCCTATCAGCTGCATGAGCACCTCGTCGCTCACGCCTCCTATGTCGGGGGTTGGCTCGTCGGGCATGTCGGGCACATCGTACGATAGCTGAAGGTTGTTGCGCTTACGCAGAAAGTCGAGCGCCATATTGGCTACAATGCGCCCCATCCATGCTTTTAGTGCCCCTTCTCCACGGGGGTTAAACTGTGGCAGCGAGGTGAAAATCTTGATGAAGCTGTCTTGCAGAACATCTCGCACATCGTCTCTGTCCGGAATATACCTCAGCGCGATAGCCATGAGATATCCCGAATAGCGGTCGTAGAGCGTGCGCATGGCAGTGCGGTCGCCCTCTTTTATTTTGCTTATAAGCTGCTGTTCTGTATTCAATTGTTCTTTCGCTTTCCTTCTTATGGTGCAAATAAAAAGGCTTCCACCATCGTTGTCTACGAACCTGTTACACTCGTAAAACGAACGTGGAAGCCTTTTCTTGCATGGCCTATATCTATTTTCTTTCTTATTTCTTGGTTTGGCGATAACGTTGGCCGTTCATGTTGCCCACCTCGTCGTATAGGGTTTGCAAGATAGCCCTGCCTCTTGATACACGTAGGCTGTCGCCCTCGGGGGCTACGTTGAAGAACACCTTGTTTGAGGCGTTGTCGTACACACTGACGCCCGAATTGTCGAGATAACCAAAGCCATTAACAAAACTATAAAAGGCGAAGGGATAAGTGTAGCTCTCGCTCAGCACGTTACGGCTGAAGGCAAAGTCGGCATGGCTTAAGCCCAACTGTGCCAGCAAGGTAGCAGCCAAGTCGGTTTGGTTCATAATCTTCTCTACCGTGAGCTTTTGTTTCACGGCGCCACCCGTCCATATCATGGGTATACGGAAGAATTTCGGACTGAAGCGTTCGCCATCTTTGGGGTAGGGGATGCCGTGGTCGGGCAGCAAGATGATGAGGGTGTTGTTCCATTGCGGGGTCTGTCGGAAGCGTTTGATAAACTCGCCAATGCAGTGGTCGGTATAAGCAAAGGCGTTAAAGTGCTTGTCCTCAAACTTGTTAAAGGGCACCTCGAACGGCTCGTGGCTACTTAGTGTGAGGAAGGCAGTAAACCAAGGCTTCTTGTTGTTCTCGCGCGCCTTCAGCATATCGAACAGGTGGTTGAAGGTGATGTGGTCGGGCACACCCCACTTGCTGTAGTTGCGGTCGGCCATCGAGAAGTCGTCTTGCGATGTAAGTTTCTCAAAGCCGCCAGCGCGCAGATAGCCTTGCGTGTTGGTAAAGTTGATGTCGCCACCATATAAGAAGTCGGTGCTATAGCCAGCCTTTCCCAGTGTATGGGCAAGGTTGGGTAATGTTTGGCACAGGCTGGGTACCTTCATCAGCGACAACGTGGGCAAGCCAGGGAAGGCGCTGAAGGTACATACGGTGCCACGGTCGGTGCGGAAACTGTTGGCAAAGATGCGCGAGAAGAAGATGCCCTCGTCGGCCAACTGTTCCAAGTTAGGGTCAACACCTTTGGCGCCGCCCAATCGTTCTATCATGGTGGCACCGAAGCTTTCCATAAATATCACCAAAATGTTGGGGCGCGCAGTGTTTAACACGTAGGTGGTGCCCTTGTCGCTCTTTGGGTATAGGCCCGTCATGAGCTGTGTGCGGCGTGTTTCGTCGTAGAAGTTGAACTCGTCTTCATATCGTGCCTGTCGTTCGGTGCTTGAGAAAAGGTTGAAAGCAGGGTTGATGGCCGAAAGGTTTAAAAACTGGTCGGTGCTAAAGTAGGCGTCGCCCACATTGGCTGTCGACACGCGAAACCCTCCTCTGATAATCAAGAACAGCAGTGCTGCTATGGGCAGCGCGCACAGGGTGGCCACCATCTGTTGGCCTTTCATATTGATGCGTTGCAGTTGGTGTGGCGTGACGAGCCACAGCAGCCCGCTCATAAGGGCTGTGAGGCCAAGGATGAGCAGGGCGCGCCCAATGATGTAGCCTGTTGAAACGCTGGCCATCGCGTTTTTGGGCGAGTCGATATAGATGAAGATGGAGGCATCGAGCTTGCTCTCCCAAAAGGCAAAGAGCGAGAGGTCGCCAATGAAGATGAGGCTGATAAGAAACATCACAACAATATAATAAGGTGTCATGATTTTTCGGAACGGCAAGTGGCGATACCACACCGATGTAATGGTGAGCAAAAACGGCACGATGGTAAGGTATCCTGTGGTGGTGGCGTCGAGTGAGGCACCGTGCCATATCACGCTCATATAGTCGACGATTGAATAACTTTTGCTGGCGTTGCACAGCATGAAAATGGGCTTCTGAATGAGAAAATAAAACCACACCAGAAGAAAATAGGATAAAATATATTTTATTCTGTTCAACATATCGATCTACCTTTACTAAGAATGATGAGAATTAATAACCGCGCCCCACTGGCTCATTGCGTTGCCCCACTGGCCCATTGCGTTGTGTGTTAACGCTCGCTACACCTATGTGCGCAATATCGTTATATGTGCAAAGTTAATTATTTATAGCACTACCGCCAAATTTTCGGCGCAAAAAAGCAGCCATGCCCCCACAATATATTAACATCAAAAACTCTACGCGCGCGTATTTAATAATAGGTATTTCACTACTAAACCCACTGCCAAAGGCTTGTATATAGAGCGCAAAAATGGTGTGGCTCGGAAGGTTGTAGTAAAATAAAAGTATAAATAGGCGGTTTGACAAAAGGATAATAAAACGCTGCTTTTGCTGTAATAGTGTTAGAAAAGCGTTGTTTTATTGTCTTTTTTGTTCTTTTAATTGCTTTTTTGCTATATGGCTTGCGCTTTGTGGTTCTCTGCTTTTTCTTCTTTTAGGCCTTTTCGGGGACTTTAAAAAAAAGAAAAATGGGGCAGGGAAGGATATGCAGACTTGATTTATGACAATTTGTATATTATTTCTGCAATTTTATTGAATAAATGTATAATGTTTTTCAAGATAATATTTACTTTTGCTATTGAATTTATTAAAAGAGCACCTTTCGTAAATTGATAAAAGCGTTGGCGGTGCTGTGTCCTTTAACTTAAAACATCGTTAAAATGCAGAAATTATACTTAAAAGCAATCTCAATCGTTTCATTCCTTTTGTTAATGGTGGCTCCATGTAGCGCACAAATGCGTAAGGTGCGTCATCATGCTGATGTGGCCGACTGGAAATTGTTGGGTACAGGACGTATGGTGGATGGCTGGGTAACCCCAGGCTTGAACCCCGAAAAAGGATCAGAATATGATCCTGCCGACTACGCTTTCGATGTAGAAGTATATGAGAGTGTGGCTACGCCTGGAAAATATAAGTTGGCCAGCCCCTGGACTTCAGATAAGTTTCCTTTCTTAAGTAGGAATGAAAATAAAGAAGCTCATGATATTATTATCGATGCTACCGACCCCAACTTTGTTGAGGTGGCCGCTCAGGTATCGGGCTTTGTAAATGTTGATAAAACGCGTACAAATTATTCTAACCCCTTCTATATTGGTTGTGCTGGTACCTATTTTAAAACGGAAGAGGGCTACTCGAAAGAAGATATTACGAACTATAATTATAACTCTACCCTGAAAGATGGCGTGATAACCATCGTGTCGCCACGTTTTGGTAAGGCCGCTTCGGGTAACTATTTTGGTTACAACTGGCAAGGCGAATATGCTACTGTTATCACACTGCCTTCTGCCGCTCCTTCTGAGCAGTGGGTAGCAGCTGGAAAAGCAACCTATACTGATGGCTTTATCGTGCCTGGCTATTTAAAAGGCGTTCCTGCTGACCATAGTTGGACTGTAGATGTAGAAGAAAGCTCAGAGCAGGCTGGCCTGTATCGTCTGGTTAATCCGTACACAGCAGACAATTGTCCCTTGGCAGTATATAATGAAAACACCACACCCACTTATATTAAGATTGATGCTTCTGCCCCTGAACTCGTAGTGATTGAGCCTCAATACAGTGGCTTCTCAAACAAGTTTAACGGTGGCGATATGATTAATTTCTTCGTGGGCAACGATGCTGGTGTGTATGTTGCCGATGGCATAACGAAAGACGATTTGAAGAAAATGTCGTCGTTTGAAGGCAAAGCCGATGTGTTTAAAGATGGCGTTATCACAATAAAAGAACCACTTTATGGTAAGGATGCTGCCTTCGAGTTTGGCTATAAATGGACGAAGGGTGATGTTGTTTTAAACTATCCTGCCACGATTGTTTTTGCTAAAGAAACAGGTGTGAAGGGCATTGAGGTTAACGCTCAGCACAATGGTGCCGAGGCGGTGTACGACCTGCAAGGTGTGCGTGTGCAGAACACTGCAAAGCCTGGTCTTTATATTGTGCGTAAGGGAGGTAAAACCTTTAAGATGCTGCGACATCTTAAGTGAAAAGTGGAAAGTGAAAAATTCATTTGCTTATAAGCGAAAAATCCATTTGCTCTTATTGAGAGAAATAGAGCTTTTCGCTTTCATACAATATGCAATTTTCGTTTAATAGAGAGATATTTTTTAACCGTAAAAAGACAAGTGTTATGAAAAAAGTTCTACTTAGTGTTTGCATGGCCATCGCTGCCATGAGCGTTTCAGCCCAGAACCTTACTGTTCTTTCAGAGAAAACATTGCCCATGGGCAACAAAATGCAGATTGTGAAAGATGCTCAGGGACGCATCTTCCGTAAGTTGGTTAAGCCCGAAGGCTATAAAGCTGCTGCTACGGCTCCTGTTAAAGCTGCTGCTTCAGACGATATCGTAACCTTCTATGAAGGTTTTGAAAACTATCGTACCAACTTTGGTATGGATTGGATCCCTGTCGACTGGTCTGAGATTAATACCCCCGAGAATGTTCCTACTGATGATCAGCTTGCTCATAATATTAATATGACGTGGCTTGTGTATGAGTCGAGCAATTTCTATCAGGATATGACCACCGATGGAACCAAGGAGGCATTTATCCATTTTGGATATAATGATGATACTTATGGCTTGACATCTGCTGACCAAGACGAGTGGCTTGTTTCGCCTGAGGTAACATTAGCCAGCAACGAGACCTTACATTTCTTGCTGCAGGCCGATTATTTTGATGTGTATAATATTAACGACTTTGACTGGAATACAGCAACTTGGCCTAATGGGCGTGGTGAGGCTGTGAACACCTTGAAGATAATGGTGACTGAGGATGACGGCAAAAACTGGACCGAGGTATGGGACCTTGCCAAGAATGTAACCGATAAGATGACCGAACGCGAGTGCTATGATGCCAGCGATTTGAAGATACGTCCGCAGGCTGTAGACCTCTCTGCTTATGCTGGCAAGACCGTGAAAGTGGCCTTTAGATATTGGCGTGTAGGTGTTGGGACAGGCAACTCAATGATTGTTGATGGTGTTACCATCTCGCATCCTTCGCCTGCTGGCATTGATAATGTGAAGGCTAACGGCCTGCAGAGTGGTGCTGCAGAGTACTTCACTGTTAATGGTATGCGTGTTTCAAACGTTAAGCCTGCAACAAAGGGCTTGTATATTGAGCGCAAAAATGGTGTTGCCCGCAAAGTTGTGGTAAAATAAACGCACACGTTTTTCTTATAAATAAGTAATGAGGGTATTGGTACCGTAAGGTGTCAATACCCTTTTTCTATTGCTGTCTGGTAAAACTCCAAAGAGCATAAATATCCTCGCCGAAGCTTTGTAAAATTGAACTTCGGGGTTTATTCGGTACAAATAATAATGTTGTGTTTTTAACAATTTAATAATATATTATTATGCTCGCAATGCTTTGCATTGCTTGCGGGTTTTTTAAACATTAATTCCCATTAATTATCCATTAATTATCATTAATACGCGCTTCGCGCGATTTTTATTGATGTTTAATTAATGTTCAATTAATGGGAATTAATGTTTAAAACATAACGCGCGAAGCGCGAAAATAGATTGTTAAAAACACAACAATATTGTTTGAGCCGTTTATTCTTTTAAAAGCAAGCCCTCTAATCGAAGATAGCAAACATATCGTCTCAGTACTTGGCCGAGATTACTGCAGTACTTGGCCGAGATTACTGCAGTACTTGATGGAGATTACTGCAGTACTTGGGCCAAGTACTGGCGCACTAATTTTGAGGGATGAACCATACTCCTTGTCAACTCGTCAACTATATATATAATAAGGTGTATTGATATACCTCAAAAAATTAACATAAAAATATTAATGAATGTTTTCGTAATGTAAAAATATATTATTATCTTTGCAATTGAAAAAAGTGGGACAACGTTGGCATAACGCTAAAAGCCAAGAATAATGTCATCGAAAATGAGCCCACTAACATACGAACAACAATATACTACTCAAATCAAGCGTGAGCAAAGGGCCACGTATTTAAAACTTACTATACACGAAACAATCAAATTGTCGTCAGACACAATGCTATACACATTAGAACAGAATAACCACAAATGAGCACAATGAACACATAACAATATCTGTCAACGTGCCACTTACACTACTTAAATAATAAAGGTAACACTGGCACACGACGATAGTGAAACTTGTGCAAGGCTAAAAACAAAACGAAAAGATAACACTTACAACATTTAGCAGCGTAACACAGGCGCGCCTCTCGGGGCAAGCGGCAGTGTGCTTTCTGCATGTTAACATGGCGCTTGTAGGCCATCACGACAATAAATGTTGCCCTACTTAAGAAAATAGAGAGTATAAAACAAATTCAAACCAAATCGTTTTCAAGTATGAAACTAAAAAGAATGTATCTCATCTCAGTATTGAGCCTTATGTTAGGTTTCTTGCTGGGAGGCACGGGTGAAGCTTTTGCCCAGGCCACAAAGACAGTGTCAGGAACCGTGTCTGACGAGAAAGGCGAGCCCATTATTAGTGGTACCGTCATGGTAAAAGACACAAAAACTGCCACCGTTACCGACTTTGACGGTAACTTTAAGATTAACGCTCCCGCCAACGGTACACTCGTTTTCTCGTACCTCGGCTACTTCACACAAGAAATTCCTGTTGCACAAGTTAAGGGCGGTGTTCTTAACGTACAGATGAAGCCCGAAGACACTACCCTCGACGAGCTCGTGGTTGTAGGTTACGGTGTGATGCGTAAGAGCGACGTTACAGGTTCTATCGGTATCGCCAAGGGCGACGACATGAAGAAGAACCAAAACTTCTCGGCTATCGATAACCTTCGTGGTAAGGTGTCGGGTGTAAACGTGTTCTCTAACTCAAGCCAGCCCGGTGCCTATAATAATAAGGTAGTGATCCGTGGTATGGCTACCATCAACTCGTCAACCGACCCTCTCTACGTTGTTGACGGTGTTGTAATGGAAGGCTTCGGCATGATTAACCCTAACGACATCGAGTCGATGGAGGTATTGAAAGATGCTTCTGCTACCGCTATCTACGGTGCTCGTGGTGCCAACGGTGTTATCCTCGTTACCACAAAGCGTGGTTTGAAGAACGAAGAAGGCACACGCATCAGCTATGATGGTTCATTCTCTATCAGCACTATGGCTCGTAAGATGGACGTGCTCAACGCTCAGGAGTGGTGCGACGCTTTCATGATTGGTCTTGAGAATGAAAATACTTATCAAGGTAAGAATTGGAGCTTGAACCGTGCCGAATGGTTCAACGACCGCAACTACTTTGATGCTAACGGTAACCCTCTTTATGACACCAACTGGCAGGACGAGGCTACACGCACTGCTTTCTCTCACAACCATCAAATCAGCATCCAGCAGGCTGGTAAGAAGTCGTCAATGGGCGCCTTCCTTAACTATACCGACCAGCAGGGTATCGTGCTCGACACTTACAGCAAGCGTGTAAACGCTAAGATGACTTACGATGCTAATCCTACCGAGTGGCTGTCGACAGCTGTTAACTTGACCGTTAACCACACTTGGACTCACTATACTCCTGAGGACGGCGGTGGCCAGGACGCTCGTCGTACTATGATTGAGATGTTGCCTTGGTTGCCCGTTAAAGACAAAAACGGCAAGTACACTACTTCACAGAGCATTGGTGGTGGCATGTCTGATTATGGTTTCGAGGGTATGACTAACCCTGTTGCTATCTTGAAAGGCCAGACCTATGGCAACTATCGCACACAGCTCTTCGGTAACGCTGCCTTCACCTTCCACCTCCTTGATGGTCTGGATCTGAAGACACAGTTTGGTGTTGACTATCACCACAACCGTAGCTCTTATTATAGCTCACGCGACCTCGTGAACTTGTCACAGGGCGAACAGGGACGTGCCTCTATTGGTAACACCGACGTGCTCTACTGGCAGGAGGAAACTTACCTTACCTATAATAAGGTATTTGATATTCATCGTATCAACGCAATGGCCGGTCTTTCTTGGCAGGAGCGCACATACGACTATAACTACATGTACACTCAGGGCTTCACTGACGACTTCTTTAAGACCTTCAATATGGGTGCTGGTACTAAGCCTAATTCACCCGAGTCAAGCTGGAACCGCTGGCGCATGAACTCTTACTTCCTCCGTTTGGCTTACACTTTGAAAGATCGCTACTCAGCTACCTTCACCGCTCGTGCCGACGGTTCATCTAAGTTTGGTAAGAACAATAAGTATGCGTTCTTCCCCTCAGCAGGTCTTGCTTGGAACATCTCTCAGGAAGACTTTATGAAGGATATCAAGGCTATCAGCAACCTGAAATTGCACACCAGCTTCGGTATTACTGGTAACTCAGAGATTGATCCCTATCAGTCATTGTCTACTGTAACCAGTGGTACATTGCTGCAGGGTGGTACTCGCGTTCCTTATTCATACGCAAACAAATTCAGCAATAAGGATTTGAAGTGGGAGAAGACCGCACAGTTTGACTTCGGCTTCAACCTCGGTTTGTTCCAGGATCGTTTGAACTTCGACGTTTCTTACTATCACAAGAAGACCACCGACCTGTTGCTCGACTGCCCCGTTCCTCATTCAACAGGTTATACCTCTGTATTCAAAAACATCGGTTCTGTTAAGAACCAGGGTCTCGACATCATGATCAGCGCTACTCCGTTCCGTACAAAGGACTTTACATGGACTTCTACTCTGAACCTCAACTATAATAAGAACGAGATCACCAAGCTGGGCGAAACAAATGCTGACATAGGCTTAATGAACTGGGTAGGTGGCTACGAAGGCGTGCTGCGCGTAGGCGAGAGCATGGGTTCATTCTACGGTTATCGTCGTCTCGGCGTTTGGACCAAGGAAGACTTTGCTGCTGGCAAGTGCGAGCAGAAGCAGGTAGGTCGTGCAAAACGTACCGAAACCAAGGAAATTTTGGGTAAGGGTATTCCTGATTGGACTGGTAGCTGGGTGAACACCTTCAACTACAAGAACTGGGATCTTACCCTCGATATGCAGTTTGTATGGGGCGTTGAAACCATGCAGCAGTTCTACCACTCTACATACGACCGCTTCGGCATTACCAACGGTTTGAGCAACATTCTGTATGACGCTTACAATGGAACTAACCCCGGCGCTATGGAACAGATGATTTATCTGAGCAACACCAACCACGCTGGTCAGGACACCACTATCGATTCTGCTTGGATTGTTGACGGTTCATATCTGCGTTGCAACATGTTGCAGATTGGCTATACCTTCGACCGCAGCCTGATCAAGTCTCTCGGTCTCTCTGGCCTCCGCGTTTACGCAAGTGCTAACAACCTGTTCATGCTCTGCTCAAGCGATTTCAATGGCTTCGATCCCGAGACTACCTCACAGACCGACTCTATGGGTAGCAAGTTTGGACAGAACGCTGCCTTCTTCTCTTATCCAAGAGCAAGAACCTTCACACTTGGTCTCAGCGTAGCATTCTAATCTAAGAGGTTAATTGTAAAATTGTCAAAGCAATATTCATGTAACATTTGTGTGCCCTTGCAAAAGGGTGCACACTAAAAAGAACAAAAGCAATGAAAAAGAAATTATATATAGCAGCCATAGCCTGTGCTTGCCTTGTAGGATTTTCATCTTGCGAAAGCTGGCTTGACGAGGAAAACCGTACGACCAAAACAGATGAGGTGTTCCCCACGCTGCAGAGCGATGTCGAATCGATGGTGACATCTTTGTACCGCACTGGTGCCCCGTCGGAGTTGTCAGGTGCTGGTAGCGCATACATGGGCCCATGCTCTACACTGGGTGGTATGCTTACAGGCTATTTCAGCAACGAGTATGAAGGTCAGGAGCGTACATGCGCTTATGCTCGTACGTTGACACGTCAGGAAAATACGAATACAGTATCTGAAAGCTTCAGCAGTTTGTACACCAACAGCTATAAAGCTATCCGTATTGCCAACACTGTAATACAGCGTGCTGGAAACATCACAATGTCAGAAGAAACACGTAACGAACTGATTGCTCAGGCAAAATTCTTCCGTGCTTTCAACTATTTCACATTGGTAAAGTATTTTGGCGATGTACCTTTGATTACTGAGCCTTATGCTGATGCCACTGCTGAACTGCAAATCGCTAAGTCGCCCGCAACCGCTGTATATGCAGTGATTGAGCAAGATTTGAAAGATGCTGTAAACGGTCTTCCCGCAAAGAAATTCTATGAAAATGGAAATAAGGTAGGTAAGTATGCTGCTGCTATGTTGCTCACCTCTGTTTATATGCAGGAAGGTAAGTATAGCGATGCTGCAAACAGCGTGAAGACTGTGCTTAACTCTGGTCACGCTCTTACTGCTAATGGCGACCTCGCTATGAACAGTGCTTTCAATAAGCTTCGCTCTACCGATGGCTTGGACGAGGTTATCTATGCTTACGAGTATAATGCTACTATCAGCACCAGTGGTTGGTGGCCTACCTATGCTTTCTCTGGAACAGCAGAGGGTATCTTTGATACATTCAGTCTGAGCCGTCGCGTTTATGGTCCCTCAACTCGTTTCCTCAACATCTATGATGCTAAAGACCTCCGTGTAAAGCCCAACCAGTTCTTCCACTGGGATTTCACCTTTACCAACAAAAAGGGTGTAGTGAAGAATTGGCACTCTACTGAGCCTGGTTGCTGGTATTACTATGACGAAGAGGCTATGATGAAGACTGGTCAGGGTACCAAAGATTTCAACTTCTTCCGCTATTCAGAGGCTCTGCTCGATGCTGCTGAGGCTATCGTACAGGCTGGTGGCGCTGTTACCGACGAGGCTGCTGGCTATCTGGCACAGGTACAGGCTCGTGCTAACACTGAGGGCAAGACCGCTGAGCAGATTAAGACCGCTTTGATGAGTCTGTCTAAGGACGACTTCATCCACGCTTGCTGGACAGAGCGTCTGCGCGAGTTCCCGCTCGAGTTTAAGATTTGGGACGACTGCTTGCGTACAAAGATGTTCCCCAACATTGCTGAACCTGCCAAGGATGCTGATGGTAAGCCTATATTCATAGGTAAGGTTGACTATGTTAACCTCGTGAATGCTAAGAATGCTTCGGGTGCTACCTTCAAGGCTACTGACCTTGTATGGCCGTTCCCGCTTACTGAGCTTCAGCGTAACAAACTGCTTGTGCAGAACGAAGGTTATGCTAAGGAGTAATGCGCCTAATGACACATTTGATTATTAGATAAACAAGAAAGAGGAGGTGCTTTTGTTTAGTGCCTCCTCTTTTTGGCTTTCTTTCACTTTTTGCTTTTCGTTTGCTTTTAAGAGATGAAACGAGATACGTGATTGTGCAGTGATTACAATGTGCAATTATCGCAATTAAAACTTTTAGATATTATACAATGAACATCAAACATATTACATTGGCCTGTGCAGTTCTGATTGCCATGCCCTTAATGGCACAGAAAAAGACCACTACAAAGGCGGCCCGCAAACAAACAGCGCTGCCCGTTTATAAGCAAGCCACGCAACCTACAGAGGCACGTGTGGCCGACCTGCTGAGCCGCATGACGGTTGAGGAGAAGGTGGGACAGCTTATCTGTCCGCTGGGATGGGAGATGTACACGAAGACGGGCAAAAACAGCGTTGAGCCTTCGGCCTTGTTTAAGCAGAAGATGAACGAGGTGCCTATAGGATCGTTTTGGGCTGTGCTGCGTGCCGACCCTTGGACACAGAAGACGCTGGAGACAGGCTTGAACCCCGAACTCTCGGCCAAGGCTATTAACGCGCTGCAACGTTATGCCGTAGAACAAACACGCCTCGGCATACCCATCCTCTTTGCCGAAGAGTGTCCGCACGGCCACATGGCCATCGGCACCACGGTGTTCCCCACGTCGCTCACAGCGGCATCTACCTGGAACCCTTCGTTGCTATATGATATGGGTGCGGCCATAGGCCTTGAGGCGGCTGCACAGGGTTCAAACATAGGCTATGGACCCGTGCTCGACGTGGCGCGCGAGCCACGCTGGTCGCGCATGGAAGAAACCTTTGGCGAAGACCCTTGGCTCACCTCGGTGCTGGGCACGGCCGTGGTGCGTGGTATGCAGGGCGACAACAGTGCCGATAAACAACACGTTATCTGCACGCTGAAACATCTTGCTGCCTATGGTGTGCCTGAGGGCGGACACAATGGCGGCCCCGTATATGCTGGCGAACGCCTCTTGCGCTCGCAGCTATTGCTGCCTTTTGAGAAAGCGGTGAAGGCTGGCGCTGGCACGGTCATGACATCATATAACAGCATCGACGGCATACCCTGCACCTCAAACCGCCACTTGCTTACCGATATGTTGCGTGGCGAATGGGGCTTTAATGGCTTTGTGTATAGTGACCTGTTGTCGGTTGATGGCATTGCTGGCATGGGGGCTGCTGCCAATAACAAGGAGGCTGCGGTGCTGGCCTTGAAGGCTGGCCTCGATATGGACCTCGGCGGTGGCGCCTTTGGCAAGAACCTGAAGAAAGCCTTTGACGAGGGCCTTATCACCATGGCTGACCTTGACCGTGCCGTGTCTAATGTGCTTTCAATGAAGTTTCGCCTTGGCCTATTCGATAACCCTTACGTTCAGCCCAAGCGTGCCCGCGAGGTATGCCGTTCTACTGAACATAAGAAGTTGGCACAGAAGGTGGCTGAAGAGGGCACCGTGCTGCTGAAGAACGATGGCATCTTGCCCTTGAGCCGAACGATGAAACGCATTGCCGTGATAGGCCCTAATGCCGATATGCCTTATAATCAGCTGGGCGACTATACGGCTCCGCAGCCTCGCGAAGAAATTAGCACGGTGCTTGATGGCATTCGTGCTGTGGCAGGAGGCAATGTGGAGGTGGTGTATGAACGTGGATGTGCCATTCGCGATACCACATCGGCCGACATCCCCGCTGCTGTACGTGCTGCCGAAGGTGCCGACGCTGTGGTGCTGGTGGTGGGCGGATCGAGCGCTCGCGACTTTAAAACAAAGTATATTGCTACGGGTGCCGCTACTGTCGACGAGAGCAAGACGCTCTCTGACATGGAGTGTGGCGAAGGTTTCGACCGTGCTACGCTGTCGCTCTTAGGCAAGCAAGAACAGCTTATCGAGGCGGTGGCTAAGACGGGTAAGCCGCTCGTTATTGTGTATATTGAGGGCCGTCCGCTGCTCATGAACCGCGCCGCTGAGGTGGCCAACGCTTTGCTCACAGCATGGTATCCGGGCGAACAGGGTGGTAAGGCTATCGCCACTATTCTGTTTGGCGATGTCAATCCCTCGGGGCGTCTGCCTGTCAGCATCCCGCGCAGCGTGGGTCAGCTGCCTGTTTATTACAGTCAAAACATAAAACGCGACTATATGGACGAGAAGGGCACACCGCTCTATCCCTTTGGCTATGGCTTGAGCTACACACAGTTTGCTTATTCTGACCTCACCATTACGCCTAACGCTGAACCCTCTATCATGCCGCTGGTTGAGCCGCTTACGGTGTCGCTCTCTGAAGGTTCGGGTGCCGTGCGTGTGTCGCTCACCGTTAAGAACACTGGCGATTGCAGTGGCCACGAGGTGGTGCAGCTTTACCTCTCTGACCGTGCTGCCACGGTGTCGCAGCCACCTTTGCAGCTTCGTGCTTTCAAGAAGGTGTGCCTTGATGCAGGCGAAAGTCAGCGCATTGAGTTTACCCTTGGCTTCGACGAACTCTCGCTCATCAACCAGGAGACGAAACGTGTGGTAGAGCCTGGCGAATTTGAGGTGCTGGTAGGTGCCTCGTCGTCAGATATACGTCTGAAAGGACACTTCGTGGTAACGCGATAATGAAAAGCATTGAACAGGAGGGTGTGTAGAAACATACTTCTGACTTTGCAAAAAACATATGAACAATGATAAGAAACGTAAACGCTACTGATGCACAGGCCATTGCCCACATATATAACCATTATGTGCTAAACACCACCATTAGTTTTGAAACGCAAGCTGTAACCACGGCCGACATGCTGCACCGCATTACCAGCATATCGGCCCAATATCCCTACCTTGTTTATGAACACGAGGGCCACGTGGTGGGCTACTGCTATGCGCACCTATGGAAAGAGCGCGTGGCTTATAGCCAAACGCTTGAAACCACCATCTATCTGCACCCCGATTATTGTCATAGGGGCATAGGAAAGCGGCTTATGCAGCAGCTTATAGAACAGTGCAGGGCGCAAGGCTTTCATGCGCTGATAGCTTGTATAACAGGAGGCAACGAGGGCAGCATAGCCTTGCACCAGGCGCTGGGCTTTGAACAAAGGTCGTGTTTTAAAGAGGTGGGACGCAAGTTTGGTGCGTGGCTCGATGTAGTTGACCTTGAACTTATCTTACAGGGCTAAAAGGTTAACATTCGTTTAAAAAGCAGTGGTAAAGAAAAAAGGGTGTTGAAAATATTTGCTATTATCAAGTTTTTTCTTTTTCTTTGCAACGTTATAGCTAAAATGCACACACGGGCTGGCTTAGTGTAGATGTGGCCATGCGTGGTGTGCATGAGCATGAAAAAAAGAAAATACCTAAAAATAGAAACTAAAAACATTATTATGCCTAAAGAAACAAAAGCCCTGCTGGATGGCTCCTTTAATGTGAGGAAGGCCATCATGTTTACGATAGCGGTCATCGTTACCGCTGTGTTATGGAACCTTCCTCTCGACGCCTATGGCATCGACGGCCTTACGGTGGTGCAAGAACGCATTATTGCCATTTTTGCTTTGGCCACCATCTTGTGGATAACCGAGGCTATACCCTCATGGGCAACATCGGTGAGTGTTATCGGATTGTTGCTGTTCACCACGTCGAACAGCGCGTTTAATTTTATGCGTGAGGGCATTGACAAGAGCGAACTGCTGAACCACACCTCTATTATGGCTACTTTTGCCGACCCTATCATCATCTTGTTCTTGGGTGGTTTTATCTTGGCTATTGCCGCCACTAAGTCGGGCCTTGATGTGCTGCTGGCACGCACGCTGATAAAGCCTTTTGGTACGAAGAGCGAAAACGTGCTGCTGGGCTTCATCCTCATCACGGGCGTGTTCTCAATGTTCGTGAGCAACACGGCCACGGCTGCCATGATGCTTACCTTCCTTACCCCCGTGTTCCGCTCATTGCCCCCCGATGGTAAAGGACGCATTGCACTGACTCTGTCGATACCCGTAGCCGCCAACATAGGTGGTATGGGCACACCCATCGGCACACCACCCAACGCCATTGCGCTGAAATATCTGAACGACCCCAACGGCCTTGACCTTAACTTGGGTTTTGGTGAGTGGATGGCCTTTATGATGCCGCTCACCATCGTGTTGCTGCTCATTGGCTGGATGCTGCTGAAGAAGTTTTTCCCCTTCACAAAAAAGAATATTCATCTTACCATTGGTGGCGAGCTGCAGCACAACTGGCGCACCGCGGTGGTGGCTATAACCTTTGTTGTTACGGTGGCACTGTGGATGCTGGATAAGGTAACAGGCGTGGGTGCCAATACAGTGGCTATGCTGCCCATCGTGGTGTTTGCCATTACGGGTGTGGTAACGGCTAAAGACCTGCAAGACATTAACTGGAGCGTTATCTGGATGGTGGCTGGTGGCTTTGCACTGGGTCTGGCCTTGAACGAGTCGGGTCTGGCCGAGAACGCTATTAAGAGTATTCCCTTCGGATCATGGTCGGCTATCGCCATCCTTATCATCTCGGGTCTTATCTGCTACCTGCTCTCCAACTTTATTTCAAACACTGCTACTGCAGCGCTGCTGGTGCCTATCCTTGCCGTGGTGTGCAAGGGCATGGGCTCGTCGCTCGACGGTATTGGTGGCACCCCCACCGTGCTCATTGGCATTGCTGTGGCGGCATCGGTAGCTATGGCGTTGCCTATCAGTACGCCTCCTAATGCTATTGCTCACTCAACGGGTTTGGTTGAACAAAAGCAGATGATGAAGATTGGTGTTACCATGGGTATCATTGGTTTGGTGCTGGGCTACACCTTGCTCTTTGTCTTGGGCGAGATGCATCTGTTGTCGCGTTAAAAACTTACAATATTAAATAATAAAAGAACAACAAGAACATCCTTTTTTGCTGAACACACAACCATGTGTTACCAAGGAAAAAAGGATGTTCTTGTTGTTCTTTCTTTTTGGGGAATATGCCCGCAATGTACGGCTTAATACATCAGTGCTCGCACCTGCGACACGGCCAATTGTGCATCGCGTTCGGCCTCAAGCAGTGCTGTGCGAGCCGAATAGTAGAACGACTGTTCAAGAAGATAATTGAGCACCGACAGCTGTCCTGCCTCCAGCGAACGACGCAAAAGGGCATCGTTGCTTGTAGCGGCAAGGTGGTTTTTCAGTTGCTGAGTAGTGGCGTTAAGGTCGGTGGCTTGCATGTAAAGCTGGTCGAGTGTTGACAACTGCTGTTGGCGAGCGTCGGCCAGGCTCAGCTGGCTGGCCACCTGTGTGGCACGTGCTGCCTTCACCTTGCGACGGGTGTTGCCCCACAGAGGGATGGAAAGGCCTATGCTCGGACCGCTATAGTTGTTGTCTTTGATGTATTCGCCCTGAAAGCCCACCGTAAACTCGGGCATGCCTTCAACCTTGGCCAACTTTACGGCTGCTGTGCTCTGTGCCAGCGAGGCTTCGGCCTGTGCCATGGCAGCCGTGTGTGGCATGGCCTCTTTCAGTGTGCCCAGCGGTGGCAGCGCAGTGGTGGCAGGGTAAACGGTGTCGGGCATGGTGATAGGTGCTCCTCCATTCAGGCGTTGCAAGGTTTGTGCCACGGCGGCACGGTCGGCCTTGGCGCGTTGCAGTTCGGCCTCGCTCACCGCTGTGTTCAACCTCACCTTATTCAGTTCAATAAGGTTTACATCGCCATCGGTATATTTTTTTTCATACATCAGCATAATGTTGCGCGCCTCGTGGCAGCGGGTTCCCAGTTCTGCCTGCAAACGGTTGTAGTAAACCATCTGCACAAGGGCGGCATCGGCCTCGCTCATCACCTTCTGAAATGCTACTCTATATTCGGCCATGGCGGCTGTATTGGCTGCCTTTGATAGCTTGCGACGACGCCCTGTGAGCACGCCCCAGTCGAGCGACTGTGTTACGGCCACATTGGTGCGAGGCTCTACCCCCTTAGGGCTACCAAACATATAGGCCACCTCGGCTTCAGGGTCGGGTAGGGCATTGTCGGCACTGTTGGCCAGTAAGGTGGCTTGCAGTTGGGCGTGCATGGCCTTCAATGTGGTGTTGTTACGGGCTATGGCTTGCATTTCATTGGCCCAAACCGTGAACGAGGTTGTGGGCATGGCCTCTGCTTCGCCTCTCTTCATGGCCTCGGCCTCTTGCCCCCACGCCGTCAGAACCGATGCCGAGAGCAAGAGCGAAGCCATGATGTTTTTATATAATATATGTGTCATTTTATAATCAAAAAATGGTTTTATACAGTAACGTTGTTTTCTTTCTGCACCTTCATTGGCGCCATGAGCGGCACAATAACAAGGTTGAGCAGTGTGCTGGTGAGCAAGCCACCCAGCATTACTTGTGCCATGGGGCTTTGTATCTCATTGCCAGGCAAGTGGCTGCCTAAGGCTAAGGGGATGAGGGCCAAGCCCGAACTGAGAGCCGTCATAAGAATGGGCAGCAAACGGTCGAGCGAGCCACGCACCACCACCTCGCGATGGGAGAGGCCACGGCTGGACAATTCGTTATACTTATCAACCAGCAGCATACCGCCACGTGTGGCCATGCCAAAGAGCGAGATGAAGCCAATGATGGCGGGTATGCTGATGACGCCACCCGTTACCACCAGCGCCATAACGCCACCTATGAGGGCGAGCGGCAGGTTCAGCAGCACCACCACGCTCTGCTTCCATGAGCGAAACTGCAGGTAAAGCAGCAGTAAGATAACGATGATGCTCACCACCGAGAGGCCCAGCAACAGGCGCGAGGCAGCGGCTTCGCTCTCAAACTGTCCGCCATATTCAACGCGGTAGCCGTCGGGCATCTTCACCTTTGTTTCAATGGCTTGGCGCATATCGTTTACCACGCTGCGCATATCGCGCCCCTGTGCATTGGCCGATACCACCAACTTGCGTTGTGCGTTCTCACGACTAATGGTGTTGGGGCCTGCCGACGATTCGATGTCGGCCATGTCAGAGAAGGCTACCTGTCGGCCATCGCCCGTGTCGATAAGCATGTCTCGAATGTGGTCTATCGAGTTGATATCTTCGTCGGCCATACGCACGGTTAGGTCGAAGGTCTTGCCGCCATCTTGCACCTGGCTCACCACCTCGCCACCTAAGGCCACGTTTACACACTCGGCAAACTGTGGCAAGGTGATGCCGTAGCTGGCCAGCAGTGTGCGGCGCGGACGTATGATGAGCTGCGGACGCTCAACCTGTTGCTCTACGTTAAGGTCGGTTACGCCCTCAATGTCGTGGGTGGCTTGCTGTATCTGCATGCCCAGCGAGTGTAGGGTGGTGAGGTCGGGGCCAAACACCTTGATGGCGATGCCCGCCTTGGTGCCCGATAGCATGGCATCGATGCGGTGCGAGATGGGTTGTCCTATCTCTACATTTACGCCTGGCAGTGTGCGCAGTTTTGTTCGAATGTCGGCCATCACCTCGTCTTTACTACGGTTTCTTAGTTCAAAGGGCACCTCCATCTCGCTGGTATTCACGCCCAGCGCATGCTCGTCAAGTTCGGCACGGCCTGTCTTGCGTGCCACATCTTTCACCTCGGGCACCAGCAAGAGTAGCTTCTCGGCTTGTTCGCCTATGCGGTTACTTTCTTCAAACGACACGCCAGGCAGCGTGCTCACATTGATGGTGAACGACCCCTCGTTGAAGGGTGGCAAGAACGAACGGCCGAGGTTGAAGAACAGCACCAGTGTGATGGCTACCAACACACCTGTTACGATGAGGATGGCACGCTTGGGGCCCTCAAGCACCTTTATAAGCAGCTGCTCGTAGCGCACCTTCATGGCACGCACCCACCGCGGCTCCTGTAAGCCAGCGCTGTGGTGGCTGTCACCATTGAATTCTTCACTCTTCACTCTTCGCTCTTCACTTTCAGTTCCGTCCTTAAGCAGATAAGAGCAGAGCACGGGGGTGAGGGTGAGGGCTACCAGCGTAGAGGCAAACAACGACACGATGAAACTGATGCCCAGTGGTGCCAGCATGCGGCCCTCAAGCCCTGAAAGGAAGAACAGGGGTACGAAACTTACTACGATGATAAGTGTAGAATTGAGAATGGGCATGCGCACCTCGTGCGAAGCATGAAAGATAACGTCGATTTTGCTTTGCCGTTGTTCCTTAGGCAAGAGTGCGTTCTTGCGTAGGCGCTTAAACACGTTTTCTACATCAACAATGGCATCGTCTACCAGCGAACCAATGGCTATGGCCATACCGCCAATGCTCATGGTGTTGATGGTGAGGCCCATAGCGTGCAGCACCAGCATGGTGATGAGCAGCGATAAGGGTATGGTGACGAGCGAGATGACGGTGGTGCGAGCGTTCATTAAGAAGATGAAGAGCACAAGCACCACGAAGATGCCACCCTCAATCAGCGACTTCTTTATGTTTGAGATAGACGAGTCGATAAAGTTTTGCTGACGATAAAGCTGCGTGTTTACCTTTACATCTTTAGGCAATGAGGCTTGCATCTGCGCCACCACGGCATCAAGCTTCTCGGTAAGTTGCAGTGTGCTGGTAGATGGCTGCTTGGTAACAGTGAGCAGCACGGCAGGCTTGCCCGACACCGAGGCCAAACCCATCTTGGGGCTCTTCGGCCCCATCTGCACATCTGCTATGTCGGCCAGCATCACGGGTTGCCCCTTGGGGGTGGTGCCCACCACGGCCTGCCCCATCTGCTGGGTGCTGGTGGTTGATAGTAAACCGCGCACAATATATTCGTTGCCGCGCTCATATAGCACGCCGCCCGATGCGTTGCGGTTCATGTTGCGGGTGGCATCCATCACCTGTGTAAGCGTAACACCATAATGGCGCATACGTTCGGGGTGCAAGCGTATCTGATATTCCATCAGGTCGCCACCCATCACCGTTACCTGTGCCACGCCACCCGTAGAGAGCAGCTGCGGACGTACGGTCCAGTCGGCCAAGGTGCGCAGGTCGCCCAGCGAGGTTGAGTCGGCCGTTAAGCCAATAAACATCACCTCGCCCAAGATGCTCGACTGTGGGCCCAGCGTGGGCTGTCCTACGCCTGAGGGCAAGGCGTCGCCAATGGTGGCCAACTTTTCTGACACAATTTGTCGGTCGCGATAGATGTCGGTTCCCCACTCAAATTCTACCCACACCACTGAAAAGCCTGTGGTAGACGATGATCGTACGCGGCGCACATCGGTGGCGCCATTTACAGCGGTTTCTATCGGGAAGGTTACGAGGCGTTCTACCTCTTCTGATGCCATGCCCTGTGCCTCGGTCATCACCACCACGGTGGGGGCGTTGAGGTCAGGAAAGACATCCACTTCCATCTTGCTTGCCGTCCACATGCCCACAATTATCAGCAGCACGCTGAAGAAAAGGATGACAGGGCGGTTATGCAATGAAAAAGATATTATCTTGTTTAGCACAATTCTTGAATGTTAATTAGGTAAATAAATATTTAAACCCTATATCTTCGATATGTGTAATAGTTGACGAGTTGACGAGTGACGAGTTGACGAGGAGATTTGCCTTGTTGGTTTTATGCTTTGCAAACAGCAATTATCAAGGAAAAGCAAATCTCCTTGTCTGCTTGTTTACTCGTCACTCGTCAACTAAACTTAATGATGATGTCCCTCTGGCACTACGCTGGCACTGGCCGCTAAGCGCACCTGTGTGGCACCCTGTGTTACCACCTTGTCGCCAGCCTTCAGGCCGCCCAATATCTCGATACGTTTGCCATCGGTGGCGCCTGTCTTTACCTCTACACGGCGATATACGTCGTGGCCCGTCTGCACATATACAAAGAAAAGGCCCTGTGCCTCAGTTACCGCTGCCGACGGTACGGCCAGCACGCCGCTGCGCTGCGCACCGAGCAGATATACTTCAGCAAAGCTACCTGCCACAATGTCGCCACTGTTGTTAAACTCGAAGATGACGGGCACAAAGAAATCGTCGGTGTCAGAGGCTTTTCCCTTCGATACCAGTCGGCCACCCAACTCGCTGATTGAATAGATGCGATGGTCGCTGTCGTAAGCCATGCGGAAGTTGGCCGACACAATGCGAGGCAACATGCCATAGCAGCGTTCGGGCACATCGGCACGTAGCTGCACGTGGCGACTCTGCGTCACCGTGGCCAAGGCCTGACCCGCCGACACATAGTCGCCAGGCTTTACAAGCAAGTTTTTAATATAGCCGCTGATGGGTGTGGCCATGGCACGACGTTGCGCTCCAGAACCCAGACTCTTAGCCGTGGCCGATGCTGCTTCATAACGTTGGCGCGCATCTTCCAACTCGCGTTGTGAGATAATATGGTCGGTGGCCAACTTCTTGGCTCGCTCATACGCCAGCTTGGCGGCCTTAGCTTCGCTCTGTGCTACGGCGGCGGGGTTGCCGTCGGCCATCTGCTGGGCGTCAATCACAAACAGTGTCTTGCCCGCGTTCACGGCCACGCCTTCGGTTAGACTCTTTCCTGTAAAGCTCACAATGCCAGCCATCGTAGCCGTTACCGTAGCCTCGGCACCCTGAGCAGGCAGCACGCGTCCGCTCACGTGCACCACCTCGGCAAAGGTTGAGGGCTGCAGCGTTTCTACCTTTAGGTTGCACGCCTTGGCTTGTGCATCCGTAAAATGTATATCGTCGGTGCCGTGCTCGTCATGGGCATCGGCTTTAGTGGTTTCATGCTCGTCGGCATCGTGATCGTGGTCATGGTCATCGTGAGCACCATGACACGCTAGTAGCGACATAGCTGCAATGGCAACCATGCACACGCTTAAATATTTTATTTTCATTGTTCTTGTTGTATTTTGGGGCTATCAGCATGCTGATAGTTAGATAGTTAAAGTTCTTGCTGAAGCAAGCGGCAAAGCCGAGCAGACAAGTTCTTACTTAAGCAAGAACTTGCAAAACGTCAGATATTTACAATACAACAAGAGTAGGAGGGCCGCGTCGTTTCCAGTGCTTGGCGTGGCAGCCAGACAGCAATGCAGCATCGGCCGACACAAAACCGTTTGTGCCAGTAGTTGCAAAAAGATATGAATAAAAATAATGATTATTCCAGAAGTCGGGAGAAAGGCACAAAGGGGTTCCTCCATCAAAGCCGTCATTGCCACCGAAGCCGCCAAAGCCTCCGCCCATATTATCATGATCCAGCTGTGTAGCAAAATCTTTTTGGCCTATGGGTAAAAACAGGTGGTGTTGTTCAAGCTTTAGGTTGTGACAATGATGCGTATGTTCATCGTTTATGCGCCCATCTTTTTGGCACATCTGTATCGACACGCAAAACGCTCCGCCCTCGTGATGATGGTGGGGACAAAGCACGAGCATGAGCAACACCACTGTGGCTAATGCCGCCAAATATTTGCGTACGGATGATTTCACAATGCAAAATTACTACTTTAATTTTGCAATTGGGTTGCAAACTTGTGCTTTATATTATTTTATGATTTTCTTTTCTGAAACATAACACGCCCTGTAAAGACAAAAGCCATAAACGAATGGGCCTTTAGCCTTTACAGGGCGCATAAACATTTATAGATAATTGAGTTTCTTACAGACAGTTGGTCTTCTCGTGGCCCATCTGCATCACATAGGTAAGGTTGATATCCTTATCAAACATGATGATGTCGGCATCTTTACCTTCTTCGATAGAACCCTTGCGGTCAAACACACCCATAATCTTGGCAGGCGTTTCGCTGGCCATGCGGAAGACGTCAATCATTGGGATTTCGGCCTTCAAGATACTGGTACGAATAAGGGTGTCCATGGTGGCGATAGAACCTGCTAATGCCGAGTGGTCGGCCAACTTGCACACGCCATCTTCAAGGATAACGCGGGGCTCGCAGGTAACCTCGCCATTGCAAGCAGCATACGCCAGCGAGTCGGTAATGAGCGCCATCTTCTCTACACCCTTAATCTGATAGACCACGTGCAGCATCACAGGGGGCACATGTATGCCATCGGCAATGGTTTCTACCGTCATATCTTGCAAGGCATACACGCTCTCAACGGTGCCAGGCACCTTAAACTCGTGCTCCTTATACACCACTGGCATGGCGTTATAGAAATGGGCGGCGTGGGTCATGCCTGCATTATGTGCTGCCTCTACCGTTTCAAAGGTAGCGTGCGTACAGGTGAGGGCGGTGAGCACTCCATGACGTCGGCAAGCCTCAATAAACTCGATTGAGCCAGGCAGCTCAGGAGCCTCGTCCCAGCGTTTGATGCAGGGATTATTGTCGAGCAGTGGCTTATACTTCTCGGGTTCGGGGGCTTTGCTCAGTTCAGGGTCGAGCACACGTGCCTGAGCAGGGTTCAGATAGGGGCCTTCAATATGCAAACCAAGCACGGGGCTATCTTCCTCGTCCATCAGTTTTTGGCATGTTTTACAAGCCGTTTCTATCATAGGCACTGTCGATGTTGACAGTGTAGGATACATTGCTGTGGTGCCATGTTTTACATGGGCGCTGACAGCAGTGCGGAAGGCTTCTTCCGAGCCCTCTACAAAGTCGCGACCACCACCGCCGTGTGTGTGCAGATCAATTCCTCCAGGCACTACATAGCAGCCTTTGGCATCGATAATTTCAGCACCTACGACGTGTAAGTTGATATTTGACACGGCTCTAATCTTATTGCCGTCGATGATTACGGATCCGCCATCGAGCCACCCCTTTGGGGTTAGGATGCGGCCATTGACTATTTGCTTCAGCATATTTTTATTAGTTGACGAGTTAACAAGTTGACGAGTTGACGAGTTGACGAGTTGACGAGTTGACGAGTGATGACAAGCGCTTGCTAAACCCTCATTACAGTTCGTTGGTAACCTCGTTACCCATCTGCATAACGTAGGTGAGCTTGAGATCGTCGTCGAACATCATGATGTCGGCATCTTTTCCATCTTCCAGCGAGCCCTTACGGTCGAATACGCCCATAATTTTAGCAGGCGTTTCGCTGGCCATACGACAAGCGTCGGCCATAGGTATGTTAGCCATCTTCACGCAGGTGCGTATGAGACGGTCCATGGTGGCGATAGAGCCAGCCAGTGCCGAGTGGTCGGCCAGTTTGCACACACCATCTTCAAGAATAACGCGGGGGTCGAAGGCTACACCCTCGTCGCTTGCGGCACAAGCCAGCGAGTCGGTGATGAGGGCTGTTTTCTCTACACCCTTAATTTGATATACCACGCGTAACATAACGGGGGGCACGTGTATGCCGTCGGCAATCACCTCAACCGTCATTTCAGGCAGTGCATAAACGCTCTCTACGGTGCCAGGCACTTTAAACTCGTGCTCTTTATATACCACCGGCATGGCGTTATAGAAGTGTGTGGCGTGCATCATGCCCGCATTGTGGGTGGCTACCACATCTTTATAGGTAGCGCGTGTATGGCCGATAGAGGCTAACACGCCGTGCTTGCAACAAGCCTTGATAAACTCGATTGAGCCAGGCAGCTCAGGAGCCTCGTCCCAGCGCTTGATGCAAGGATATTTTTCAAGTAGGGGTTCATATTCTTCGGCCACAGGAGCCTTAATCCACTCAGGAATTTGTGCGCCAGCCTGTTTGGGGTTGAAGTAGGGGCCTTCGAGGTGCAAACCGAGCACAGGGCTGTTCTCCTCGTCCATCATCTTCTGACAGGTTTCGCAAGCGGCCTCAATCATGGGCACAGTTGAAGACGACAGGGTGGGGAATATTGAGGTGGTACCGTGCTTCATGTGGGCATTAATGGCCACGCGGAAAGCCTCTTCTGTGCCCTCCATAAAGTCGCGTCCGCCACCGCCATGCACGTGCATTTCAATACCGCCAGGCACTACATAACAGCCTTTAGCGTCGATTATTTGTGCGTCTACAATAAAGAGATCGCTGTTTGACACGGCCTTAATTTTATTGCCGTCGATAATTACTGATCCACCTTCGAGCCAACCTTGTGGGGTAAGGATACGACCGTTAATAATTTGTTTAAGCATAATTATATGTTTAGTTGTGAGAACCTTTCAAGCTGCAAAAATTGGGTTTAATAGATGTGTGCAACACTTTTTCGAGTTCATACTTCGATTTTCAAGACAAAGATACATATAATTTTCTAACGGAGCGCCATAAACCACCAATTATCTATCCCCATTCTTCCTTTTGGCCCTTCTTTTGCTATATCGACACGACAAACGCAAAGGTTTGTTTTAAATCAAGTGTTTTTTAATGGTTATGCTCATACATTGCTGCGGTAAAGCAGTATTTTAAAGAAGCAGCCATCACAACACGCCACCGTCGATATCGTTGTTCCCTGGCCTCGAATTCATCATCAGAGTCGGTGTCTTTTTATATAAACGGATGCACCCTCCCAGTAGGACGGTGGTCTCCGCGCCCCGTCCTCCAGCACCCAACCTAAATAAACACTTTCTGTTGATAACCTCACATATTTATAGCCCATTTCTAATGTCGGGAGGACGGGGCACGGAGGCCACCGTCCTACTTGGATAATTTATGAAAATTTGTGTTCATGAAAACACGCGTTGCACGAAATAGATTGTTAAAAACATAATAATATTATTTGATCCCGAAAAACCTGCATAAACGAAAAAATCTCATAAATCATTTCTGACTTATGAGATTTCTTTCGGGTGGCAGGTGGGACTCGAACCCACGACATTCAGAACCACAATCTGACGCTCTA
>ERZ1026852.288-NODE-288-length-34490-cov-34.417018_pt1 | contig 34490 bp, 25 predicted proteins | sample MGYA00380156_ERZ1026852 | MGnify/ENA primary metagenome ERZ1026852 (study PRJEB33269, sample SAMEA4719792) | human gut metagenome | biome: human-associated habitat; feature: organic feature; material: feces | place: Cameroon | collected 2013-10 ...
AAACTGACTTATCAAACTTTGCCATTTTGTTTTAAATGTATTTAAGTTGTGAATATAATCTTTTTATCCTTTTTCGGGCGCAAAGTTAGCAAAAAATGTAGATATACGGTGCTTTTGCTGCAATAAAATTCGGTTTCTATAAGGCTTTTTAGGTTAAAGATAGTAAAATAAGGACTATTGCAAACCTTTTGTCATTCCGAGTTGACAATATAGAAATTTACTGATACACATTATTATATATAGGCTACTTATACTCAATTATATATAGGCAGGCTACACTCAGGAATACAAAGAAAATCTACGTATTCCTTGATATTATATATAAGGATAGGCGGCACTCAGCAATGTGTGAGTAAGCTCACCATTACCCTCGTTTGCACTATCTTTCCATTCGTTTAGATAAATTTCTCACACTCAAGAATACAAATACATTTGCTTTCTCTTCGCTTAATCGAAATTTTGCACTACCTTTGCAAAAGAAAAGTCATTTATATGGAAATCATCAACTTATCCGACACTAACAGCATCCTTGGTCAGTATCTTGAAGAAATTCGCGACAAGGAATATCAGAAGAACAGACTGCTGTTCCGCAACAATATTATGAGAATAGGAGAATACGCAGCGTTCGAAATCTCCAAAGTATTGGAATATGTAAAGAAGGAGGTGACTACACCGTTAGGCACCGCTATGGTAAATGTTCCTAAAGATAAGATTTTGTTGGGAACTATTTTCCGTGCAGGACTTCCTTTCCATCAAGGTTTCCTCAACATCTTCGACCATGCCGGCAACGCTTTCGTTTCAGCATATCGTGAGTATACCAATGATACTCACACTGAAGTTGGCATACATGTAGAATATCTCGCAACACCAAGCGTAGAAGAGAAAATTCTTATCATTGCCGACCCTATGCTTGCTACTGGCGGAAGTATGGAACTCGGATACAAGGCTTTCCTCACAAAGGGAACTCCAAAACATATCCACGTGGCTTGCGTAATAGCAACACCTAAGGGAATTGAACATATCAAGAACACATTCCCAGAAGACAAGACTACCATTTGGTGTGCAGCTATCGACCCAGAACTTAATGAGCACAAATATATCGTGCCAGGATTCGGTGATGCAGGGGATTTGTGCTATGGCGGTAAGCTGTAATTTGATTTTAAGATAAGATTAGAATTATAATTTATTATATAACACGATGAATATAGAAAACGAAATATTTAAAGCTGTCAAAGTAGCAGTAAAAGAGCTATATGGTCAAGAAGTAGCTGACTCTATGGTACAGATTCAGAAAACAAAGAGTACTTTCGAAGGTAACCTTACAGTAGTGGTGTTCCCATTCCTCAAAATCTCTAAGAAGAAGCCTGAGGAGACAGCTCAGGAAATTGGTGAATATCTGAAGCAGAACTGCAGCAATGTTGTTGCCGACTTTAATGTTGTCAAGGGTTTCCTAAACCTTTGTATCGCTCCTGCTGCTTGGGTGGCATTGTTGAATACTATCAACGCTGAAGCTAAGTTCGGCGAGAAGCCTGTTACAGAGAATAGTCCTCTCGTAATGATAGAGTACTCTTCTCCTAACACCAACAAGCCACTCCACCTTGGTCACGTACGTAACAACCTCCTTGGTTGGTCATTGGCTCAGATTATGGAGGCTAACGGCAATAAGGTAATCAAGACAAATATCGTCAACGACCGTGGTATCCATATCTGTAAGTCTATGCTCGCTTGGCTAAAGTGGGGCAATGGCGAAACTCCAGAAACTTCAGGCAAGAAGGGCGACCACCTTATTGGCGACTACTATGTAGCTTTCGATAAGCACTATCGTGAAGAGATTGCAGAGCTCAAGGCTCAGTATATCAAGGAGGGTATGGAAGAAGAAGCTGCCACAGAGAAGGCTAAGGCAGAGGCTCCATTGATCAAGGAGGCTCACGAGATGCTCGTGAAGTGGGAGAATAACGACCCTGAGGTTCGCGCTCTTTGGCAGAAGATGAACAACTGGGTTTACGCTGGCTTCGATGAGACTTACAAGATGATGGGTGTAAGTTTCGACAAGATATATTATGAGTCAAATACTTACCTCGAGGGTAAGAAGAAGGTAGAGGAAGGATTGGAGAAGGGTCTCTTCTTCCGCAAGGACGATAACTCTGTATGGGCAGACCTCACCAACGAGGGTCTCGACCAGAAGCTCCTGCTCCGTTCTGACGGCACTTCTGTTTATATGACTCAGGACATCGGTACTGCCGACCTCCGTTTCAAGGACTTCCCTATCGACAAGATGATCTACGTAGTAGGTAACGAGCAGAACTACCACTTCCAGGTGCTCTCTATCTTGCTCGACCGTCTTGGTTTTAAGTGGGGTAAAGATTTGGTTCACTTCTCTTATGGTATGGTAGAATTGCCAAATGGTAAGATGAAGAGCCGCGAAGGAACTGTTGTTGATGCCGACGACTTGATGGAAGCAATGATTACAGATGCTCGCAAGACAAGTGATGAGCTTGGTAAGTTCAACGATATGACAGAAGAAGAGAAGCAGGAGATTGCTCGCATGGTAGGTCTCGGAGCTTTGAAATACTTCATCCTCAAGGTTGACGCTCGCAAGAATATGCTCTTCAACCCAGAAGAGAGTATCGACTTCAATGGCAACACAGGTCCTTTCATCCAATATACCTATGCTCGTATCCGTAGTATCATGCGTAAGGCTGCTGCCGAAGGCATCGTTATACCAGCAGAATTGGGTGCCGACGCTCCATTGAATGAGAAAGAGATAGACCTTATACAGAAGCTCAACGACTTTGGTGCTGCTGTAGCTCAGGCTGGTATCGACTATAGCCCAAGTGGCATCGCGAACTATTGCTATGAGCTTACAAAGCAGTTCAACCAGTTCTACCACGACTACAGCATCCTTAATGCCGACAGCGAGGCAGAGAAGACTGTACGTCTTGTTCTTGCAGCCAACGTAGCTAAGGTTATCAAGAACGGTATGGAACTCCTTGGCATCGAAGTGCCTGAGAGAATGTAATATGAATAATCAGCCACAAAATCCGCCTTCATGGCGCAACGATACAGTATTGCCTCTGCCTCCACAGGTAGAGGCAAATGCTTGGGCTGTGGATGCAGCTTGTAGCGGCAACCCTGGTCCGATGGAATATCAGGCTATTGACTTACAGACAGGAGCACAGGTATTTCATTTTGGTCCTATGCATGGCACTAACAACATAGGTGAGTTTCTCGCCATAGTACATGCATTGGCATTGATGGAGAAACAGGGTATCAAAAACAAGGTTATATATTCCGACTCTTATAATGCCATATTGTGGGTGAACAAAAAGCAATGCAAAACAAAGCTTGAACGTACACCACAAACTGAACAACTATATCAGATTGTGGCAAGAGCAGAGCAATGGCTCCGCACACACAATGTGACAACAAGAATTATGAAATGGGAAACCAAGCAGTGGGGAGAAGTTCCTGCAGACTTTGGCAGAAAGTAAAAATAAAGAATCTAAGTGAAAAGTGAAGAGTGAAGAATTAAATAGTCTATATGGCTATTAATTCTTCACTCTTCATTTTTTATTTAAAATCTAATTGATTCTTCGTTCTTCGTTTTTCGTTCTTCACTTATCTTATTCCAAAGGAAGATTTTTTATTTGCAGTAAAGCCTGACCATAAGAAGGGCCGTCTGCCATATTTCGGAATGCAACAGAAAGATATGGAATCATCTTTGCATTTGCTGAAACATTAGTAAGAGTTATACGCATTTTGGCAGGAACATTGGCAGACAATGTAAATGGACCATATTGAGTACCTCCAATCTGCACTTTCAGCATTTGGTTATAGTTGTACACTTCGTACTGATCGTCGGTTGCAAAGGTTTTATAATCCTCATAACCTATACATCCGTCTTTTTCAAGAATAGAAATCTCACGTGTCTTACCAGTCTTATTAATTAGCAAGAGATCGTAAGTTGCCAAATCACCTGTACGATTTCCTCCAAGCAGTTTTACCTCAAAGCCTGGAGCATTAAGCGACATTGAGAACGAACCATCATCAGCCTTAGTAGTTGTTGCTGGGGCAGTATTATTTTGTGATGAATTGAGACTTGAAGACGTAGTAGTATTATTATTAACAGGAGTACCATTAGAAGTTTCGCCAGTGATATCTGTAACGACCTCACCAACTTCCTGTACAGTCTTCATTAATTTCTTAAAGAATTGGGCGTGAGCATTGTTAAAGCTAAATAACATTGCAATTGCTACGAAGAGAATTTTCTTGTGGCGCATAGTAGTTATACTTTAGTTATTATTGATGTTTATAATTTGCGAAACTTATTATTTATGTGCAAATCTAAAGATATTTTATGATAATTGCAAGCTTTTAGATGAAAAGTTATAAAACTTTCTTAATATATCGCATAATAGTATTACCTCCATACATCGCTGTGCTTTCAACAATCACATTCTTTGGCAAGGTTGGAGCCATAACGCCATCTTCAACCGTAAAGGGTGCAGTCTCCACTCTTATCTCGTCCCATAGTCCAAGTTCGATAAACGAAGAAAGGGTTTTAGCACCACCTTCCACTATTAGCGATTGTGCTTTTTCAGCATATAGCTTATCAAGAATGTCTTGTGGCGAAGTTGAATGATCGAGCACTAATCGTTTTGGATTCTTACCAGCCCAATCTCGCACATTCAGCTGTGGATGTTCCATGTCGTCTGTAACACGACCTACGAGAATAGCATCATATTCGGCACGAAGCTTATGCACCAACATCTTTGTAAACGGAGTAGAGAGTTGTAAAGCAGGCTTATTATCATCCTGACGATAGCCTATGATACCATTAGCTGTCTGTGCCCATTTTAGTAAGATATATGGACGTTGCTTCTCGTTGACTGTCATAAACCATTTGTTTAGCTTATGACATTCAGCCTCCAATACGCCGACAGTAACCTCTATACCTGCCCGACGTATCATCTCTACACCCCTACCCTTTACTTTAGCAAAAGGGTCTATACATCCGCACACCACTCTGCGCACACCTTTCTTTATTATTAGCTCTGCGCAAGGTGGAGTCTTACCATAGTGCGAACATGGTTCAAGCGACACATATATAGTGGCAGAATGTAGCAGATGTTCATCCTCTGGCTTAACAGAAGCAAAGGCGTTAACCTCAGCATGGCCTTCGCCACACCTCACATGATAACCCTCGCCTATTATCCTTCCATCTTCTGCCACTATCACCGCCCCCACCATTGGGTTTGGCTTAGCATTCTGCATACCGTTTCTTGCCAACTGCAAGCAACGGCGCATATATTCTTCGTCCTTTAGAATGTGCATGGCAATGACAATAGTTGATACATCAAAGTCTTAGCCATACGCTCGTGTCCCATATTGTTAGGATGCAGACGGTCGGTATCAGCCTTATTGAAATATTGTGCATAGCCATCCTGCATAGGATACAGACCGCAAGTAGCATTAAGGTCAATAACAGGCACAGCCCAGATATTGCCAGCCTCTTTCACAGCATCAACATAGCTATCAAGATATTCACCACAACGATTCATGTAGTCTTCTGTGCATTGCCAGTTCTTGTCGTTAGCATAGAATCCTGCACGATGAATAGGTGTGAGCAATACTATCTGCTTTGTAGGATACATCTTCTTCAATGAATCTAAGGCTATATTGATACGTCCTTTATAGGTATCCTTATCAAAAGAAGGATAACGGCGCATGCGGTTTTCCATTCTCTTCACATACTGATGACCATATTCCACCTTCTCCATACGCTCATCATACCATTTTCCCATAGGTACGGCATTATTGTAATCATTAGTACCCATAAAAATCAGTATAGCGTCGAAATCATCACCATGTTCAGCCTTTAGCTTATTAGCCTGGCGTGGAATATCGTTCCACATTCTACCGCTCACAGCATAAACAAAAGGCTTTATGCCGAGCCATTCCTCCAAGAAGTTCCAGTATTTATTGCTGGCAGCCTTGTTGTTAGGGTCGGTGATAGAGTCGCCGAAATAAGCCACACGCTTACCTTGCCAAGGATGCACAATAGCAGTTTCAGTCTTAGCCTTCTTCTGAGCCTTAGCCTTCTGAGCAAATGAATTACAAGGAGCCATAACTCCCATTACAACAGCGCATGCCACCATGCATGCTTGAACAAAATTGCGGAACATGAATTTGTTTATCATCATTTCTGTAGGTTTAAATTTAGTAGATATATATAAAAATGATGTTATAACGTGCATTAAACACTATAATCGTGGTCTCACCGAGAATCGAACTCGGATCTAATCTTTAGGAGAGACTTGTTCTATCCATTGAACTATGAGACCCCTCAGCGTAAGATATATATAAAGTTATACATATACCAAAGCGGTTGCGAAATTAATAATTTTTTGCGACATAGCAAAATATCAACACCATTTTGTATGGTATTTAACCCAAATCCAATATCCGATTTGGAGTTCAGGAAATAAGCCTATGCCAACTGTCAGAAGTCTATACTAACACTATATACTTCTGAACCATAGCCGCACCAATAACCTAAAGCTCCTGTCACATTCGACTTCAAATTCTCTGCTACAGGCATTAATGGCACACGAGACAACGCCACCAAGTCTTCGAAGCTTCGCCAAAAGTCATACGAGGCATCATCTAAAGTAGCCAATTTCACCCATACCTTGTCGCCTCGCTTAAAGAATGGCGACACATTCTTATCTAAGTTTTTTCTGCCTCGCTTAACTATCACTCTACCATCTTCACCTATCATCCCCACATCAAACAATCCTATCTGCGAGGAATAATATTCCGTCTGTTCTCCTTCCACCATGGTGAATAGCTTACAACGCTTGTTGCTATCGCTGACATAAGCCACCAACTGAAACAAAGTGTCTACATCCGTTGGCTCTATCTCAAACTTCGTTATCTCTATCGGCGCAGGAATAGAAGTTGTAGCCTCTGCAACAATTCCGTCTCGTGATTCTGCTTTGATGGTATAAGTCTTTTCCACTTCACCTTTCATATTGTATGTGGTATAGATAAACGGAGGATTATATTTGGAATCATATCGTCCCATCATCACTTCCGTTTGTTCTCCATCAGAGATAGTCACCTTTCCCCAATTCTCTACATATTTCGACAAATCGTCGACATCTATTCGCTCTTCTGTCAAAGGCACAGTCTTTGTCAACTTCACTATCGGGAATTGCCCGGCATCTATCCAGCCTTCCACTACCAGTTGCGACTTACCCGACGTGGATATATCATAGTTGTCGCAAGCCGCTATGAGCAAGCTAAACACCATGAGTATATATATATAATAAGGTATAGACTTCATATCCTTCATCATCAGAATTTGTAATAATAACTTATAGATGGCAATATCGGCATCAAGAAGCTAAAGGTGGCATATCTCACTTGTCCCTTATATACTTTTATGCGATAAGACAAGATGTTGTTATACATCGTAGCGTTGTAAAGCGAGAAGTTTATACCACTCCGCTTATCACCACTATTCTTGAAATCATAATTCATTGATAAGTCTAAGCGCATATATGGCTTTATTCTATCTCCATTATATGGCCCATATTCTGAGACTATATTGTTGGACACCATATATGCATACTTAATACGCGTGAAAGGTACTCCAGATGCTAACACATATGTAGCACCAAGTTCCATTCGCTTTCCAATCTTGTATGTTGCAACGGCATTCAACTCATGTATTCTCTCATGGCTTGCAGAATACCACCCTGCATATCTATCTCCATCAAATCTGCGCTTTGCTCTTCCGAAAGAATAGCTCACCCATCCTGTTAGCTTACCTCTTCGCTTCTCTAACATGATGTTGGCACCATAGTTATAGCCCTTTCCTTTCATCAAGGCTCCTTCCAACGAGTACGAAGAATATAGAATATCGAAGATATTTCCGCTATTCTCTATTTGGTGTTCCAGTTTCTTAAAATACAGCTCTGTGGTCAATCGATACTCACGGTCTTTCAGCCAGAAGTTACCTTGCAACGAAGCATTATAGGCATATTGTGGTCGAAACTCATTGCTCGAAGAAAGCCAAAACTCCGTAGGCAGTCCCATCGACGAAAAACCTGTCTGATATAAATATTGATGATGAACACCAAGGTTCAAGCTAAATTGACTTGCCTGCGAAGCATCCCAACGAAGTTTTATATTTGGGTCAAGGCTTGCAAACCTATCCTTATTATAATAATAGGTAAAACGCAAGCCTGTCTCCAAAGCCAAGCGTTGCGATAATGGCTGCAGATATTTCATATATGCCGAAGCCTCAATGGTTCGTTGCTTCTTTGTAGGAGCAACATTAGCATTTATAGTCCCGCCTGTAGCAATATCCTGAGGCATAAGTTCATGTCTTATCACATCTACGCCACAACCCCAATGCCCGAATTTCAGTCTACCCTTATACCCAAGGTCGTAGATATACGAGCGCACTCCTACATCTATAGAAGTTTCGTTTATGCGCACCCGGTTTGCATATCTGGTAAAATATACGCTTTGTTCTGTTTGCCATTTGCTATGCCTTGAATACCAATGCAAGGCTGCCATAGTATTATCCCATTTAATCTTTGTCTGCATACCTTGGTCTGCTTGTCCTATCTTTAGGTTGTCGTAGCCCCAATACGCCTCAGCCTTTATCACGTTGGCATCATCGAGTTGGGTGATATAGGTGGCATTATAGTCTGCGAAGTCATAGTTTACATGGTCGCCATCCATCTCCAACCATTTAGAATATAGAAGGTTCAGATATGCAGCTCGAGCCGACACCATGAGCATAGAACGTTTGCCTATTGGCAACTTCACGGTTCCTTGCGACGACATCGGACCAACAGCTATCTCGCCATGCTTTCCATTTGCTTGCAAGCTATCCTCGCCACATATCCATGTAGGGGTAAGCATATCTACACTTCCACCAAGTCTGTTAGGAAAAGAAGCAGAGGTGGACGACTTCATAAGACTCATCTCTGAGAAATGCGAAGCATTGAATATAGAAAAGAAGCCAAGTAAATGTGTGGCATTATATATAGGCACACCATCCAACGACACATAGTTATGCGAATTGTCGCAGCCCTGCACATGCAGTCCTGCATCATACTCCGAATTAGTTTGCACGCCAGGCAGCAACTGGGCATAATGTATAGGGTCGGCATTGCCAAGAATACGTGGCATATAGTCCATCAGCGACATATCGACAATGCTTGCATCGTCGAGAGCTTTGAGATGTGAGCGCAAGCGTTTGCCCTTCACCTCAACATCTTGTAGCTGATAATGATTAAGCGTGTCTGACATTTCTGCCGACACGCTTTTCTGTATGCTTATCGTTCCACAAAGGAACAGTATCAATAGCCGTTTATTCACTATATAGCTTAGGAATATATCCGTTTATTATTTAATTCAGTCCGTTGTCGCTATCTGAAATACCGAACATCTCGCGGAAGTCTTCTATGATAGCCTCAACAGTATACACCACACGTCTAAAAGATTTCTCATTAAAATAGCTGTCTATAGAATACTCTGAACCATCAGCAAACTTCATCATAGTCTCATAATCCCAATAGCCATCAGCAACTACTGATTTATAATATAGCGTAGCCGAACTGTTTGAACTATTTTCAAGATATAGATTACCATCAAACAGTCTGTTGGCATTAGACAAATATCTATCGAGCTGATTTCTATCTGTGTCGCAGTTAGAAGCCTTATCAAGATTATGATTCAATAGTTCTACATCATCGATATTAGCCACTATCTTTGCTCTATTCAGAATATTGACAGAAATAGAAGTTTTTCCTACCGAAGAGTCTTCACCTGTTGTGGTTACAGTTCCTAAAGCGCTTCCGCTAATAGTAATCAAAGTTTCTCTATTCTTTGAAATAGTAGCTTTAGCATTTGCCGACTTTCCTGCCTTGTAAGAAGCCTTCTGAATTTCTATTGTATAGTCGTTAATAACCATTGTGGAGGTTACGTTGATAGCATCCTTAGCAAAGTCTACCTCCTTACCTGTACTCACACTTGCATTCACCGTAACATCTACCTTTTTGGCTCCATTTTGCGTCAGTGTCACCTTTGTCTGCTTAGGCAAAATGAAACGATTCTCTTTCGTTACAGTCTCAAACTCTTGATAATATCCGTTTTCATACTTCCAATCCCATTCCTTTCCATCAAAACTATTGTGATGGATTTCTGTACCTGCAGCACTCGCTGTAACAGTAAGCACGCAAGGTTTGTGGTTAGCATCATCAAACTTAAATACCAACTTATCGCCACCTCTCTTTGTTTGTGTCCACTCGCCAAAATCATTAAGAGTAAACTCACCAACAAAGTTAGCAGCTTTCCATAGATAATACTCCTTATATTTATTGCTTGATATCAAGCACGCACCCTTTGCGGCTTCAAACCAAGCAGCAATAGGATCACCTTCTTGAACACCCCATCTCTCGGCAGCATCAAAAATATCTTTAAAATTCTCCAGTTCGTTCACCTTAACTTTTGCAAGCAAATCATCGGCAGTTGACTGCAAACTTCTTTTTGCTTCAGAAGCCGACATTGCAGGAACATTAGCATTAGTTCCTCCAGTTTCCTCTACGAAACCTGAGCCATCGTCTGAATCGCCACAACCTGCAAAAAGCATTATTGCCATCGAAAAGCATGACATCAAAAATAACTTAGTCTTCATAATCATAATAGAATTAAAAATCGCTATATGCAAATGTAAACAAAATCACTCACAATCCACCTTTTTGTTTGCAACTCTTAACAATTTATATATTATTCCGAATTGGGGTATTAATTGTTATTTCTTTCCAAAACAAGATGTAAATATATATTATGTATATTTGTCTACCACACCGAAGTGTAGATTCTCTTATCCTTAAAGATAGACTTTGCAAATGTAATATTTTACCCTCACATCACCAAGTCTTTTATCAAAAAAGCATAATCATAGTAAAAAAATTATACTATAATACAGTTTACGAGCCCTACCTCTCCTATTTTTCTATAAAAGTTAAAAAAGCATTGAAACACAGAGGCTTTCTTACACATTACACACTTTTCCGACCGAACTTTTGTACCAAAACAACACTTTTCCGACCGAACTTTCGTACCAAAACAACACTTTTCCGACCGAACTTTCGCACCAAAACAACACTTTTCCGACCGAACTTGCTGTTTACAGTCCAAACAAATGCTCACACAAAACCCTTATACCTATTATTATAAGGACTATACCACCGAGCAGTTCTGGCTTCAATCTCTTTTCCACTCCCTTACCAAAGCGGATGCCAAGAAGGCTACCGACGATGCTAAATGCAAGGGAAACGAAGCCAATGATGAGCAGAGGTAGGGATAATGAAGAAATAGTGTTGAAACCAAGACAAGTGAAGGAGATGCCTACTGCCAAAGCGTCGATACTTGTGGCAACGGCAAACACAAGCTGCGTCTTTAGCTTTCGAGGATTTATATACTTGGCTTCTGCCTCTTCCTCTTCTTCATCAGAAAACGACTCCTTGATCATTCTTCCACCAAGGAATGCCAACAAGCCGAAGGCTATCCAATGGTCATAGTCTTCGATAAGCGAACTAAAGGAGTTTGTGGCAAGCCATCCTGCAAGCGGCATCATAGCCTGAAACAATCCGAAAAGGAATGCCACGACAAGTATCGTGCGCCATTCTATCTTGCGAAGCAACACACCAAAGACTATCGACACCGTGAAGCAGTCCATGGCAAGAGCAACAGCAAGAAGCCAAAGTTCGAGTATAGACATTTTTATAAAATCGTATTAAGAGCTATTGCCACCTATTTAATATAATAGCACTAAGCCTGCAAAGGCTGCGAAGCAAATCATCTTTATTGGATTTATCTTCATGAAGTAGGTGCCAACGAAGGTTGCAGCAAAGAGAGCTATGCTTATGCAGAACTGCCATGGGCTCTCGGTGAAAGAACCAAAGTTTTCTTTTGTGAGAAGCAACAAGGTGGCGGCAGCAAGCAAACCTACTACTGTTGGGCGCAAGCCAATGAAGATGCTCTGCACCACAGGGGTGTTCATATACTTCATAAACATCTTGCTGATGAGCACCATCAATACGAATGATGGCAACACAAGAGCAAAGGTAGCAGTAAACGAGCCCAGTACTGCCAACGCCTCACCCATGCCAGCATTATGTACAGCAGTATATCCACAATAGGTGGCAGAGTTGATGCCTATAGGACCAGGAGTCATCTGCGAAATAGCAACGATATTGGTAAACTCGGCAGTAGAAAGCCAATGATGGTGGTTAACAGTCTGTGTCTGAATAAGCGACAGCATGCCATATCCTCCACCGAAGCCGAAGATACCTATTATAAAGAATGTATAGAAAAGCTCTAAGAAAAGCATAATTATTCTGTTGGTTTAATGTATTGTCCATAGATATATCCACCCACAGCGGCAGCTATGATGATATAAATAGGGTTTACGCCCATAGCCCAGATGAGTAAAGCTGTAGCAATAGGAATCCAGCAATTGTAGAGTCCGATGTCAGCACGCTTTGCCAAATTAAATGTAGGAGCCGCGATAAGAGCAACTACAGCAGGACGGATGCCACGAAACATTGCTGCTATCCATGGCACATCCATAAATTTATTAAAAAACAGGGCTATAAACAATATGATGAGAAATGATGGCAATGCTGTGCCGAGTGTAGTACAGAGTGCGCCACGCTTCTTTCTCAACTTATATCCGATAAAAGTGCTTATGTTTATGGCAAACACGCCAGGGCAAGTTTGTGCCACGGCTATAAGGTCGAGCATCTCTTCATGAGACACCCATTTGTTTTTGTTCACCACTTCTTCTTCAATAATCGGAATCATCGCATAGCCACCACCAAGGGTGAAAGCACCAATCTTGAAGAAGGTCTTGAAAGATGTCCAATATATGTTGTCCATAATGAAAAAATAGTCTCATCCCAAAAGGATGTATCAAAAGGCGTAAACACTTTTGATACACCCTCGTGATAAGACTTATTTCTAATTAGAAGGTTTCCCGCAAAATATTGTGTAATAACTCCCCTCCCTTTTGGGGAGGGGTTGGGGGAGAGGCCATTTACTTCTTATTCTCAATCCACTTACGTGCATTCACGAATGCTTCGATCCAAGGAGTTACCTCGTCGTTCTTGTGTGAAGCATCCTGGTAGCCAAGCTGCCATGGGAAGATAGCACGCTCAAGGTGAGGCATCATAGCGAGATGACGACCATCGGCTGAGCAGATACCTGCTACGCTAAAGTCAGAACCATTAGGGTTGCCAGGATATTCAGCATAGTTGTACTTAGCAACAACATTATACTTATCCTCACCCTCTGGCAAGTCGAAGCGTCCCTCTCCGTGGGCTACCCATATACCGAGCTTGCTTCCGCTCAACGAACCAAACATCACACTATTGTTTTGTGGGATGTTCAAGCCGAGATATGTGCTCTCAAACTTCTGTGAACGGTTGTGGAGGAGGTGCGAACGATTAGCGTGCTCAGGATTGATGAGGTTGAGCTCTACCATAAGCTGGCAACCGTTGCAGATACCGAGCGACAAGGTGTCTTCGCGAGCATAGAACTTATCCAAAGCCTCTTTAGCCTTAGGGTTGAAGAGGAATGCACCAGCCCATCCCTTTGCTGAACCGAGAACGTCGGAGTTAGAGAAACCACCGCAGAATACAATCATGTTGATATCCTCGAGTGTCTCACGACCGTTGATAAGGTCGGTCATCATAACGTCCTTAACATCGAAGCCTGCAAGATACAACGAGTAAGCCATTTCGCGCTCACCATTGGTACCCTTCTCACGGATGATAGCAGCCTTAACACCACTTGGAGTGCGACGGTCAGGGTCGGCACCATACTGAGCCAACTTACCTGTGAACGACTCTGGGTATTTCAATTCTACAGGCTGCTGCTTGTAGTTCTCGAAACGCTTCTTAGCCATACCATTCATGCTCTGCTTGCGGTCGAGCAAGTAAGATGTCTTATACCACTTCTCGCGCAAAGCGTCGATATCGAAGTCGTGGCTCCAGTCGCCCTTAACAACTGTAAGAGTGCGTGAACCTGGAACAGGATAACCAATCTTAGCGAAGCCAATGCCATTATCCTCGAGGAAGCCCATAAGTTCGTGCTTGTGCTCGTCAGAAACCTGGATAACAACACCTGGGTTCTCTGCCATAAGGTTCTTAACAACATCGTCGCCAGCAAGGTTGTGGAGATTGATGTGCAAACCACCATCGGTATTAGCGAATGTCATCTCGAGCAATGTGGTAAGCATACCACCTGCAGAGATATCGTGACCTGCCATAATCCAACCGCGGCGGATAAGTTCCTGAACAGCATTGAAGCAGTCAGCGAAATACTCAGGATTCTTAACTGTAGGAACATCGCTGCCTACCTTGCCAAGGCTCTGAGCAAAGGCAGAACCACCAAGGCGCTGCTCGTCGAAGCTGAAGTCGATATGATAAAGGCTTGAGTTCTTGTCGTTGACAATAACAGGCGAAACAACCTTGCGGATGTCTTCAACCTCGCCACCACTTGTTACGATAACGGTTCCCGGAGAGATAATCTTCTCGCCATTAGGATATTGCTGTGACAAAGACAATGAGTCCTTACCTGTAGGAACATTCACGCCAATAGCGCAGCAGAAGTCGCTCAAAGCCTCAACGGCAGCATACAAGCGAGCATCCTCACCCTTCTGTGAGCGGCAAGGCCACATCCAGTTAGCCGAGAGACTGATATTCTCGATAGCTGACGGATTCTCATCGTCGGTAGCCATAGGTGCCCAAACGATGTTAGTCAACGACTCAGCAACAGAAAGTACACTTCCTGCCTCTGGGCTTGCCAATCCTGCCTGTGGTGCATGACCAAGGGCTGTAGCGATACCCTTACGTCCACGATAGTCGAGGGCTACAACACCACAGTCGCTCAATGGCAACTGCAACTGTCCCTGACATTGCTGACGAGCCACCTTGCCTGTTACGGAGCGGTCTACCTTATTGGTCAACCAGTCCTTACAAGCCACAGCCTCAAGCTGAAGCATGCGCTCGGTGTAGGCATCGATATCTGATAATGTATATGTAACGTCTTCGTACTTGCGCTCAACGGTCTCGTCTACCATCACGGTAACAGGCGAGTGACCGAACATCTGAGCAACATCGAGGTCGAAAGGCTTCTTGCCATCAGCCTGAACAAAGCTGAAGTGTGCATCGCCAGTAGTTTCACCAACCACATACATAGGAGCACGCTCACGCTCAGCAATCTTCTTGACATGCTCAAGGTGCTTCTCGTCGATGAGAAGTCCCATACGCTCCTGCGACTCGTTGGCAATAATCTCCTTAGCGCTCAAAGTCTTGTCGCCAATAGGGAGCTTAGACATATCAATCTCGCCACCACACTCTTCAACAAGCTCAGAGAGACAGTTCAAGTGACCTGCTGAGCCATGGTCGTGGATAGAAACAACTGGGTTGTTGTCTTCTTCTACCAATGCACGCACGAGGTTGTAAGCACGCTTCTGCATCTCTGGGTTAGCACGCTGAATAGCGTTGAGCTCGATACCGTTGCTATAGCGACCAGTATCTACCGACGATACAGAACCGCCACCAAGGCCGATACGATAGTTGTCACCACCAACTACTACAACCTTGTTGCCTGGCTGTGGTTCCTTCTTCAAGCAGTCGCGCTTGGTACCATAACCCACGCCACCTGCAAGCATGATAACCTTGTCGTAAGCATACTTCTCGCCATTCTCCTGATGTTCGAATGTGAGGAGAGAACCTGTGATAAGAGGCTGACCAAACTTGTTACCGAAGTCGCTGGCACCATTAGAAGCCTTTATCAAAATCTGCTCAGGACTCTGATAGAGCCACTGGCGTACTGGCAATATGTCTTCCCAATCGCGCTCTGGGTCTGCCTTGCCATTATCGTCCTTCAGACGTGGGTATGCTGTCATATAAACAGCTGTACCGGCAATAGGCCATGAGCCAACGCCACCACCCATACGGTCACGGATTTCACCACCAGTACCTGTAGCAGCACCATTGAAAGGCTCTACGGTAGTAGGGAAGTTGTGGGTTTCAGCCTTAAGAGAGATTACGCTCTCGATATCCTTCACCTTAAACCAGTCGGCTGTAGACTGATCAGCAGGAGCAAACTGCTCGATAACAGGACCCTGTGAGAAAGCCACATTATCCTTATAAGCAGAAAGAATCTTTCCTGGATGCTCTTTGGTGGTCTTCTTAATCATAGCGAAGAGCGAGCTTTCCTTCTCTACGCCATCGATGATAAACTTACCACCAAAAATCTTATGACGGCAATGCTCAGAGTTGATCTGTGCGAAGCCGAATATCTCAGAGTCTGTCAATGGTCTGCCATTCTGCTTTTCAATTTTGTGCAGATATTCCATCTCTTCTGGCGAGAGGGCGAGACCTTCTTCCTCGTTAAACTTCTCAAGGTCGTCAACGAGCTTGATAGGTTCTGGAGTGTGTTCAACTGTGAAGATGGTCTGGTCCAAGCCCTTATACATACGCTGCAGCATAGGGTCGTGGTCGGCATCCTCAGAACTTACAGGGAAGTACTCCTCTATACGAGAAATGCCGTTAAGTCCCATGTTCTGGGTTATCTCAACAGCATTCGTACTCCATGGTGTTATCATCTCACGGCGTGGGCCAACAAAGTATCCTCCGAGAGTCTCGGAGTCCATGAGCTGGGCATCGCCAAAGAGCCAACAAAGTTCGTTGATTTCGTCTTGACTTGGTTTGTGGTTAACCTCAGTCGCAATTACATTCTCCTTAGGAGTCTTAAAGAACAGAATCATAAAATTATGTTTTATCGATAAAAAATTGTTTGCCTTAATAGCGCCTGACAACATCAATTATATTAAGGTACAGAATACCGCATACAACGATGCAGAATGCAACATATTATAATAATGTGTCTTAGCCGTTGCAAAATTACACCAAAATTTCGATTAAGCGAAAAGAATGCCAAGGTATTTGCATAATTAGCCTAAAGAAAAATAATGTTGCTCTATAAAAAACTTGTAATCAACAAAAATCGTAAAACCACATGTCTATTCCTGTCGTTATAAAATGCGAGTAGTCTCATTGGCAATTTCGAGTAGCCTCGTTGGCATTTTCGAATAGCCTCATTGACCATCGAGACTACTCGCATTCTTCAGGAAGCTTATTTGATTTTCGTTTTATTTCGTTTATACTCAAGCCTTGCCATAAATAGAAAAAGGTAGGCTCATATTCTGAACCTACCTCATTATTGTAATTATAAAATAATTCTATCTTAGATTACAAAGAGAACTTGTAGCCAAGAGTAATCTGGAATACACTGTTCTTAGAGTCTACATCGTCCATAATCTTTGTTACACCCCAATTGTAGCGAGCGTCAAGAACGATATTCTGATACTGATAAGAAACACCTACAGGAATAGCAAGGTCAAAACCCTTTATGTCGTCCAAATCAGTCTCTGCAGAAGCACCAGAAACCTCAGCCTTTGCTTTAGCTGAAAGCTTGAAACCAGGCTGGATACCCAACTTAACAGCAAGACCAGGAGCCACATAAACATTGGCAAGAATAGGAACGTTCAAATAGTCGAGCTTCATTGTACAGTCAACACCCTCTACTTTTTCCTTAGCTCCCTGCATAGAATAAATCAAACCAGCGCTCACGCCGATCATATCTGTAACACCATATTCAAATTCTGCACCTGCAGCCAAGCCAATACGAGCATCTGCATCGTCAGCATCTGTAACGTTAGCGATGTTTAAACCAACTTTAGGCTGGATAGTAATCTGACCTACTGCGTTCTGTGCAAATGTAGCTACTGATGCCAACATCATAGCTGCAGTTAAAAACATTTTCTTCATAATTTGTGTAAGTTTAAGTTAATAAAAGAATTTTTCTTCTGACAAAAAGAATCACTCCGTTAAATTCATCTAACATTCTGCGCAAAGATAAAGCTATTATTTGACACAACAAAGCAAAAAGACAAAAAAGTTATAACAAATATGTAAAAAAACTATTTTTATATACGAATAAGGCTTCTTTATTACACATATTACATAATAAACGCATAAAATTTTGCCAATCAACCGAAAAGCAGTAACTTTGCACCCACGTTCTATCATTAGGTCTGCGCGCCTGATGAATGGAATTACCCTCAGAAACATAATGTTATATCATTTATAGAGTTAGTCGCGCAGGATTATCTCTGTATTATCATATTTATAAATAGTATGTCATATCTATTTTCATCAGAGTCGGTTTCAGAGGGACATCCCGACAAGGTAGCCGACCAGATTTCAGACGCCATCCTCGACCAGTTCCTTGCTTACGACGACAAGGCGCATTGTGCTGTTGAATCTTTCGTAACAACAGGACAGGTTGTTATCATGGGCGAAGTTCGCTCTACTGAGTATGTCGACCTCGCAACAATGGCACGCCGTACCATCAACAAGATTGGATACACTAAGTCGGAATATCAGTTCGATGGCAACTCATGTGGTATTCTCACAGCTATTCATGAGCAGAGCGACGATATCAACCGTGGTGTTGAGCGCGAAGAAGACGAGAACCAGGGTGCTGGCGACCAAGGTATGATGTTTGGTTACGCTTGTAACGAAACAGAGAACTACATGCCTGTAAGCCTCGACCTTGCACAGCTCATCATGAAAACTCTTGCCGACATCCGCAAGGAGGGCAAAGAGATGACTTATCTTCGTCCAGACTCCAAGAGCCAGGTAACTATCGAATATAGCGACAATGGTGTACCTCAGCGTATCGACACTATCGTAGTAAGCACCCAGCACGACGATTTCGTAAAGGATGCTAACGGCAACGATGACGACGAGGCTATGCTCGCAAAGATTCGCGAAGATGTTATCAACATTCTTATACCAAGAGTTAAGGCTCAGGTTGGCGACAAGGTATTGGCTTTGTTCAACGACGATATCAAATACTTCGTTAACCCTACAGGCAAATTCGTAATCGGTGGTCCTCACGGAGATACTGGCTTGACAGGTAGAAAGATTATCGTTGACACCTATGGTGGCAAGGGTGCTCACGGTGGTGGTGCTTTCTCTGGTAAGGATTCAAGCAAGGTAGACCGCTCGGCAGCTTATGCCGCACGCTATATTGCCAAGAACATGGTAGCAGCAGGTGTTGCTGACGAGATGTTGGTACAGGTTGCCTATGCCATCGGTGTTGCAGAGCCTGTTAGCATCTATGTAGACACATACGGCAAATCTCATGTCAACATGACTGATGGCGAGATTGCTGCCAAGATTGCTCAGATGTTCGACCTTCGCCCAAAGGCTATCGAGCGCAAGCTTAAGCTTCGCCAGCCTATGTATCTCGAGACTGCTGCTTACGGTCACATGGGTCGCAAGAACGAGGTTGTGAAGAAGACCTTCACTAGCCGCTACCATGAAGAGAAGACCATCGAGGTAGAACTCTTCACATGGGAGAAGCTCGACAGAGTAGACGATATAAAGAAGGAATTTGGCCTATAATAAGCCCCCAATTCCTCGTTGGATGTCGTTTTTACGACATCCCCACCCTTATTAAAAGCAAATATCACACAGGTAGCTAATGTTTATACAAAACACAGATACCATACAGACCCAGGGAACGGCGATTGCTGAAGAGGCTGTCGCCGTTCACCATTCAGGACAGCTTACTCCAGCCCAAGTGCTCAGTTGGTTGCCCAAGTCGGCTACGCCTGCCCAGCAGGACTCGGCTATTAGGGCTCGTATCAAGATAAAGCCCATCACCTACAGCTCACGCCCCGACACCCTTGGCACCCCATGTACCAAGCCCGACCTCAGAACTTTCAACCTCAACGAGCCTCAATGGCATAGCAAATCGTTGGTACAGAAGGATTCTATCTACAAGTCTGAGGTGGTGGCATGGCGACAAGGAGTAGGTGGCGACCCTATCCCCTACACTCTTGCTGGCGACAATGTCGTTACATCTGTATTGTTGGGATGCTTCATCATTGCCATGGTGTCTATATCTCAATCCCGTCAGTTCATATTCCGTCAGGCAAAGAACTTCTTCTATGCCCCACGTGCAAAGACTACCGAGATTACAGAAACAACCAACGAGCTTCACTTCCAGCTATTCCTGCTTCTGCAAACTTGCATGCTCTTCTCGCTGACATTCTTCTATGCCGCCAGAGGATATGCTTCGCAAACCTTCATCATCGACCAATACCTTGTGATGGGATGCCTAACAGGAATCTTTGCAGGCTATTTCATTGCTAAGAGTGCGATGTATTGGATAGCAGGGTGGTTATTTTTTCATAAGAAGAATACTTTACAATGGCTTAAGTCTTTTGTATTCCTTTCATCGTTCGAAGGAGTACTTCTATACCCACTTGTTTTACTCATGGCATACTTCAATATGGAAGCTAAACATGCCGTGATTTACATGGCAATAGTGGTAATATTGACCAAATTGTTAGGATTTTACAAGACGTATATTATCTTTTTTAGATTAAAAGGTACATTTTTGCAAAATATTTTGTACTTTTGTACCCTTGAAATTGTACCTGTTGTTTCATTATGGGGAATCCTCATAGCAGTGTGCAACTATTTGAAAGTTAATTTTTAGGACATTAATACGAAATGATTAAGAAGATTCTGGTATCTCAACCCAAACCTGCAAGTGACAAGTCTCCATATTACGACATAGCAAACGAATATGGCGTAGAATTGGTGTTCCGCCCATTCTTCAAGGTTGAAGGTATCTCTGCCAAGGAGTTCCGTCAGCAGAAGGTGAGCATATTGAGTCATACGGCTGTAGTGTTCACTTCAAGACATGCCATAGACAACTATTTCAACATAGCCAAGGAAATGCGTCTCACCATTCCTGAGGATATGAAGTACTTCTGTGTCACAGAAACCATTTCGCTATATATCCAAAAATACGTTCAGTATCGTAAGCGCAAGATATTCTTCGGCTCTACTGGCAAGATTGATGATCTCGTGCCTGTAATGCAGAAGCATAAGGCTGAAAAATATCTCGTACCACTGAGCGATGTCCACAACGACCACGTTAAGGAATTGCTCGATGCAAAGAACCTCAACCATACTGAATGTGTGATGTTCCGCACCGTTAGCAACGACCTCACAGAGCAAGAGGTTAAGGATTTCGACTACGACATGTTGTTGTTCTTCAGTCCTACAGGCGTAAAAGCCCTCACCAAGAACATTCCTGACTTCAAGCAAGGCGACATTCGCATCGGAGCTTTCGGTCCTGCTACAGCAAAGACTGTTGCAGACGAAGGTCTGCGTCTCGATATCGAAGCACCTACATCTGCTTACCCATCAATGACAAGCGCATTGAATGCCTACCTCGCCAACATCAGAGACGAGGAGTAGGCTCATACACATATTATATATATAGATGACAGAAAGGAGCATTAACAACCTATATACCCTAAGGAAGTCGGAACGCACTTGCAGCAAGATAGCTATCGACAATCTGTTCAAGGGCGGACACAGCCGCTCATTGTCAGCGTTTCCTATAAGGGTGGTATACCTCGTATCTGACACCCCACAGCAGGAGCAGTGCCAGATTATGGTGAGTGTGCCTAAGAAATGCTTCAAGAGAGCGGTTAAGCGCAATAGGGTGAAAAGGCAGATAAGAGAAGCCTACAGACTCAACAAAGCCATCGTGACAGAACAGATGAAGAAGCACGAAAGCAAATACTTGACAATGGCTTTCATCTGGCTCGACGCTGAATTGCACGATACCGACGAGATAAAGTCGAAGATGATAAACCTATTAGGCAGAATAAGCGAGCGACTATGAAAACTTTCATCCATTGGTGCTCACGCATAGTGGTTTTTATACTGCTATTGCCAATAAGGTTTTATCAAACTTGCATCTCTCCTCTCACCCCACCCTCGTGCCGATTTCAGCCCACATGCTCGGAGTATGCACGCCAAGCTATCATAAAGCACGGCCCCGTCAAAGGTCTTTGGCTTGCCATACGTCGACTGCTGAGATGCCACCCTTGGGGAGGCAGCGGCTACGACCCTGTACCATAACACCCCACATGTTTTTACATTAACCCTTTGAAATAACATAAAACCATAATAAAGTGAAGAATTTCGTAGAAGAACTAAAATGGCGTGGTATGTTGGCACAGATGATGCCAGGTACCGAAGAATTCTTGCAAAAGAATATGGTGTCAGCATATCTCGGTACTGACCCTACCGCCGACTCATTGCATATTGGTCACCTCTGTGGCATCATGATGCTTCGCCACTTGCAGCGCTGTGGCCACAAGCCTTATCTTCTCGTTGGTGGTGCTACCGGTATGATTGGCGACCCTTCAGGCAAGAGCCAGGAACGCAATCTGCTTGATGCAGACACTCTCTATCACAACCAGGAAGCTATCAAAAAGCAGGTTTCCAAGTTCCTCGACTTCGATGGCACAGAACCTAACAAGGCTGAGATGGTGAACAACTATGATTGGATGAAGGACTTCACATTCCTCGACTTTGCACGTGAGGTTGGTAAGCACATCACCGTAAACTACATGATGGCTAAAGACTCTGTGCAGAAGCGATTGAACGGTGAGGCTCGCGATGGTTTGTCATTCACAGAATTTACATATCAGCTCCTTCAGGGCTACGACTTCTTATATCAGTATCAGAAATATGGCGTACGCCTACAGCTTGGTGGCAACGACCAGTGGGGCAACATGACTACAGGTACTGAGCTTATTCACCGCACATTGGGCAACGATGTTGAGGTATTCTGCCTCACCTGTCCTTTGATTACCAAGGCTGACGGTAAGAAGTTTGGTAAGACCGAGAGCGGAAACATCTGGCTCGATCGCAACCGCACAACTCCTTATGCTTTCTATCAGTTCTGGCTCAACGTTAGCGACGACGATGCTGAAAAGTATATCAAGATATTCACCGACCTCGACAAAGAGACTATCGATGCTCTCATAGAAGAGCACAAGCAGGATCCTGGTCGCCGTGTGCTCCAGAAGCGTCTTGCTGAAGAGGTTACCACTATGGTACACTCTGCAGAAGACTTGCAGACAGCACAGGAGGCTTCTAACATTCTCTTCGGCAAGGCTACTAAGGAGAATCTCCAGAAGCTCGACGAGGCTACATTCCTCGATGTCTTCAATGGTGTGCCTCACTACACAGTAGGTCGCGACGTTATTGGCCAACCAGCTATCGACGTATTCAACCAGGAAGGCATGGACATCTTCCCAAGCAAGAGCGAAATGCGTAAGCTCGTTAAGGGTGGTGGCGTGAGCCTCAATAAGGAGAAGTTGGCTGCTTTCGATAAGGTTGTTACCGAAGATGACCTCATCGACGGAAAGTATCTTCTCGTACAGAAGGGTAAGAAGAATTACTTCCTTATCACTGTAAAGTAATATATTTCGAATAGTTATTCAAGTCCTTACTAAAGGCTTAACATAAAGAAATATTGTCGAAAATTTGGTAGTAGACAAAAAAAGCACTACCTTTGCAAACGGAAATTGGACCATGGTGTAATGGTAACACTACAGGTTTTGGTTCTGTCATTATGGGTTCGAATCCCGTTGGTCCAACTTCATAAGCTTAGGTTAAGCTATAGCAAAAGGGTGAAATCAATAATGATTTCACCCTTTTGTTGTTTATTATCCCTTCTTGTCTTTCAACATTTCTTGCTAAAGATAGAGAAAATTATCAATAAAAGCGCTATCTTTGCAAAGTAAAACCTATATATGTACAACTAATTAACATTATCAACATTCTAAACTCGCAAACAACTACAAGATGAAAACCATTTTATTACTTGCGTCGCTGGCATTCTCTACCAGCATGATGGCACAAACAGACGTTACTGCAGAGTATGTAAAGAATGCTTCCTTCGAACTTGATGATCTCAAAACGATGGAAGCCGTGAACAACTCTGCTGACGGACTGCGTGGATACAAAACCACAGCTCCTTCAGAATGGACGGTGACAGGAACAGGAGTGACATCGCTCTTGGTTACAACCGATTGTTTTACCGACAACAACTTTGGTAAAGTTACTACCATCAGCGATGGTACCCAGGCATACTATCTACGCCAGGGATGGTCGGCTGGCACCACCACTCTCAACCAGTCAATAGCATCATTGCCTAAGGGAAAGTACAAACTTCAGGCTGATGTTCGCTCGGCTTACGCCAACTCTGCCACATCATCGTTCCGCCTCATAGCAAATGATGACAACGCTACAACATCTTTCGCCCAAGGCTCAGCAAGCTATTTCACAACTGCTAAGTGGCAGACCTATGAACTCAACTTCGAGCAGGAAGTAGATGGCTTGGCAGAAATTGGTATTGGCATAGACTGGCAATCTGGTGGTAGCTGCATCATGATTGATAATGTACGCCTCACTCGCCTTGCCGACGACTATGTAGAACCAGGCGACCCTACAGAAGATCAAGTGAAGAGCGTAACAGAAGGCATCATAAATGGCGACTTCATTGACGAAGCTACTATGCAGGGCGACTTGCTACAAATGCTTGCCAACTTCACAACCTACTTGAAGAATGATTTCCAAGCTGCTCAGACTCCTAACAGCAAGGGTGAACCATGCGGATGTTTCAAGAGCAATTCTACTATGAAGAACAATGAGGACGGTGTGCGCTCTAATGCCGACCTCTCTATGATATGTGCATTCCTTGCCAAATATGGCAAAGATAAAGTTACATTGCCAGCCAACGTCTCTTGGGACGACATTGAGCAGATGGCTATGAAATCGCTCGTCTTTGCTTACTCCACTCATAAAGCCAACAAACTGAAGGTTTGTGCCGACAACAACTACTGGGGCTCTACATCTGCTTCCGACCACGTTTGGGAAAGTTCGCTTTGGGCTATGTCGGTAGCTTATTCTGCCTTCTTCCAATGGGATAAGCTCTCTGACAACCAAAAGGGATATATCAAAGCATTACTCAAGGCAGAATGCAACTACGAGCTAAACCGCTCTATTCCTACAGGCTATGCTGGCGACACCAAGGCTGAAGAGAATGGATGGGAGGCTGACGTGCTTGCAGCAACTCTCGGCTTGTTCCCTAACGACGAGTTGGCACCAAAGTGGTTTGCTCGTCTACGCGAGTTTGCTATCAACAGCTATTCTCACAAGGATGATGCTAACAACAATACCGTCATCGACCCTGAATACGACAACACTACAGTTGCCAACCTTTACAAAGGTCAGAACCTCTACGACGACTACACCCTGCAAAACCATAACTATTTCCACACCTCTTATCAGAATGTGGTAATCCAGGAACTTGGCGAAGCAGCTCTTGCCTTGAAGCTCTTCCAGACATCGCTCTACGGTGAAGAGAAATGGAAGACCAACGCTTTGATGCACAACAACGACAAGGTGCAGAAGGAAGTGCTCAACTGGCTTGCTCTCGCTGATGGCGAACTTGCTATGCCTAACGGCAACGACTGGAGCCTGTTCCTCTACGACCAGATAACATCTTATACCACCAACGCCTGCTTCCTCAGAGATGCTGATGCGTTGATGCTCGAAAATCTTGCTTACAAGATGATAAAGGCTCGCCAAACCACCACCTCTGATGGTTCATGGCTCCTTCGTTCTGATATCGGTGCACGCCGTATGGGTGTAGAGGCTCATCGCGTTATGATGACTTACCTCATGCACTCTGTTGCCTCTACTGCCAACCTCCAGGCTTCTGACTTCGAAACATTCCGTCAGCAGTATTCTGCAGCTAAGCATATCAAGTCGCAAAATATCGTCAGAGCATACACCAAAGATCGCTTCACAACCTTCTCTTGGGCACCTGGCATATCAAGCTATACTGGTTATATCGCTGCCAACTCTGTAGATAAAAACAAGATTATCGTGCCTTACAAGCAGAACAACACGGGCAACTTCCTCGGCTTCTATACCGTCAACGGCAAGAAGACCAACGCTACTCCTGTTGTTAATGGTATATACCAGTTTGATGGCGACGCATGGGTGATGAATGGTGAACTCAACACCAACGAGTCTACTCTCAACAACCGCTTTGCAATATATTCTACTCCAGGCAACGCTGTTATCTATCTCGACTATGTTTCAGCTCTTGCCGATGGTACCATCACTAAGGAGCAAGGTGGACTCACCGCCATCTCGGTAGACGAGCTTACCAAGACTCACCGCACACTATACTACGACGACACTCACAAGCAGAGCGATGGTTCGCAGTTCATGACCTTCACTTCACCTTGGGTCAACGTAGACAACGCTCTCGGTATCATCTCGCATAGCGACAAGCTCATGGGCTTTGGCGATCGTGGCAACAACAACTCTATAATGACTGCCAAGCTCTACCCTTCTTACTCCACTAAGAGCCGTCAGTTCCATAATGGCGAAAAGGTAGATAGCCGCAACGTGGTATACTACAGCAATATTGATGCAACAGAGACCAAGCAGATGAGCGACGAGTTTATCTCTCTCACCGACAAGTTGCCAGAGGGATGGAATGGAGCCTTGGCTGCCGACCCAGATGGCACACGCTATCTATTGCTCTCAAACTTCATGAGCGACAAGAAGGCTGAATTTGAAATGCCTGTCACTCCTCTCGGCATTCCTGTTGTCAGCCAGCCTTCTTTCATGGGCAAGCTCTCTGTAGCCATCGAGCAAAACAATAGTGCTGTTAGTGCTACTCGCATCTTTGTCGACGACTCTTCTCTATCCACAGTTCTTGATAAAGACGACAACAACTCTGCATATATCCAGAATATGGCTGACTGCGTATGCGATTACAATGTTCGCGCCATCACCGACAATGGTATCGTAGAAAAGACCATAAAGATATCTGATTGTGCTAAAGTAACTATCTCTGGAGGCGACCTTCTCGTGGAAGGTGCTACGTTTCCCACATCCGAAACAGAAGATTTCACGAAAGGATATAAGGACATTACAGAAGACTGTGTGCAGAACGGGAACTTCGAAGAAGACGAAACCTATGGTACTGTAAGCACCAATATCACATCTAATGGTGCTACATACGCTAAATGCTACACCAACAAAGTGGCTCCTATCAGCAGCAAATGGCAAAACCTCTTGCCTGTTGCAGGTTGGACTCCTAACAGCACCCTCAGCGGTGGTAGCAACTTCTGCCGTATGTACTCTATGCCTTACAGCAACACCATGTTCTGTGTTAGTCCAAGCAACGTAGGCAACTATGCAGCAAAAACAGGCCGTAGCGTTAGCGACGAAACTGCTGGCGCCCGCACCCTCACCGTCCTCAACTCATGGGACAAGGGCAACAACGCCATCACTCAAAAGGTTTCTCTCCCTGCAGGCTCATATCGTGTGCTCCTCGATATGAAGTACGATTGTGCCAACCAAACCAACAACGATGGTAAGAAGGTTACAACAGCCAGCAACACCAATACCTCGCTCACAGGCGTCTCATACAATGGCACCACAGACTATCGCTATCCAGATGCTCCAAACACATGGCAGTTGATGGTCTACGACTTCGACCTCGATACAGATACCGACGTAACTCTCTCGCTCGGATATTCTTCATCTGCAAGCACAGGCGCTGCCAACAACACCTTATTATATATAGACAACATCCGCCTGCTACAGAAGCTCACCAACGGCATTAGCGAAATCAACACTCCATCATCTTCTGCCAACAATGCAATCTTCAATATCGCAGGTCAGCGAATGACTGCACCACACAAGGGATTGTATATTCAAAACGGAAGAATAAAGAGTAAAAGATAATGTTTATCAAAAGTCAAAACAGCACACCCCGAATAGGGCGTGCTGTTTTTATTTTTGACACATCCTCATAGAATATCAAAGTGCCTGTTCACAAAAGCTTATTTCTTAACTGCACCAAATTTATTGATAGCCTTTTCTATTAGGTCGTGGGTGCCTGAACCATCGTTGACATACTGCACCACCATGTCGGCATAGTCAATAGCCTCTCGTAGCTCAGTAGTCTTGTTCTGAATATTCTTTGCGCTGGTCAACAATGATAACAATTTGTTAAGGTCCTCTGGTTCTGCCAAGTTGCCAGGTCGCATGGTGTTGATAGCCACATTAAGGGCAGACACAGCCTCATCGACCTTTGCTTGGGTCAGATTCTTCTTATCCAAAGCGTTTATAGCCTCAGCAGCTTTCACTTGCTGGCATAATCTTGCATAACCATTAGGAGCCCAAGGAGCGAATGCTGGCACCTTTACGCTCATCGCTTCCCATGCCTTCTGATTATCCATACGCTCTTTAGCTATGGCGAGAGCCTGCTCGAGCGAAGTCTTATCAACACCTTTAGCAACCAGCTTCTTTGCCCCTGTCTGCATGTCAATGCGCAGATAGTGGGTAGAGTGGTCAGTCTGATAATAGTCGGGAGTGAATGTTATAGTTCTGTTATCAGGAGTCTGCATCTGCAGAGTATATAGCTTATCGTTGGTTCCGTCGGTAGCACCATCATCTTTTAGCGTAAGCTCGTTGAGCGTTGACGACAGTGTGATATCAGCATTCTTCCACCCTTTAATATCCTTTGTTGCCATTACCATCGGACCATACATAATAGTTCCCACCCATTGAGGAGAGAAAGGAGTGCGAACTTCATTCTTGCCAGTAGCAGCAAGATCCATCTTGTCGGGTCCCCAGTTCACATGCTTAGTGAAAGGCATACATACCTCTACCCTATCCCCGTCTTTCCATATATGGTTGCTTATTGCTGCATACGAGCATGGAAGATAGCTCTTGGCAATAGACTTACCATTGAGCTTTATGTCGAAGCCCTTTGTAGCCCAATAAGGCACACGTAGCTTGAGAGTAAAGTCGGCAGTAGCCTTACCGTTGGTTCTTATTGTGAGCATGCTATGTTGTGCAGGCCACTCACACTCTTGCTCTATAGTCACTCCCTTAGCCTCCCATCGAGCAGTTGTAGGCATATAGAGTCCCACCCACATAGTGTTGTCGTTAACGAAATAAGCAGCCTCTTGGTATTTCACATGGTTCTCAGCGCCTGTACCTCCGCAGCATGTGCTTTGTGGAGTATTGTTGCCATAAGGTTTTATGGCATTCATACCAACAGCATACTGATATGTAACAGCCCAATGTTCGGGATGCAACGAGCCTATTATCTGATTATAGAGCACACGCTCATAGTAATCCATATACTCTGCATTATCAGGATTGAAGCAGTTGAGGTCTTTAGTGAGCTTGGCAAGATTATATGCACAGCATGTCTCGTTGATATCAGGATTAGGATACATATCGCGTTTGCTGTCGCTCATCACGTTGGTATTCATCGACAATATCTGCGAATAAGGCTGACGAAACATCTCGCCATTGCCTACGCTTCCCATAGCATACACATATTTGCCTTGCATCATATTCCAGAAGTTGTAGGCTATATTGTAGTAATAAGGATTGCAGTTGCCGATAAACGATCTCAGCGCACCAGTAATCATTGGGATATGCTGATTAGCATGTCTGGTTCTTATATCATCGATGTTTGCCGCCAGAGGATTGAACAAAGCAGGAGTATCGAAGCAGTTGGCAGCCTCTAAGAGTTTTTTCTTCTCGTCCTTACTATCCACCATTTCGCTTAGTCGAGCAAGCGACTCAGCCATTCCTCCCACTTCGCCAGCAATATACATATTCCACATTTCATAGCGGTTGCCAGGTTTAGCCTGTCGCTGAGCCTTGTCGCCATCCGCTTTCACGTATGTGCGATAGTGCATTCGGTTCCACACCCATAGTCCCATATCTTTGGCTATGAGGAGCGCCTTGGCAGCAATCTCTTTGTCGTCGATATTATTGGCAATATCTATGAGTCCAGCCAACTGTTTGTGTATAGTATAATAAGGTGCCCATACACCCTGTTCATTATTATAAGGAGCATATTTCTCTATAAGTGCAGGGTGAGCAGCAGGAATGGCATTAAGGTATCCATATCCATAGTTGCGATAATCCTTCTTATACCTATCAAAGTCAGCCCAGCTTCCTCCCATCTTCATTAGCACTTCTTCTGGAGCATAGTCGCGAGCCTCTCTATATCGGTTTAGCGTGCTATCCCAAACGAAAGTACGCTCTTGGCAAGCACGCAGTTCGTCAACCATTCTCTTTATTCTCTTGCGCAGTTCTGTCTTCTCGGCAGTTTCTTCATTAGGATTGCATGAAGCAAAGGCGAAAGCCAATGAACTCATATAGTGACCTGAGCCATGACCTTTAAGCTTTGTTGTTGGCGAATCCCAGCCATCAGCCACGGTATAGCCATCGGTAGGCAACCCGTATGTATCGCGATAGTTATAAAGTTGCTGAGTGATATCCCACGACAACAGAGTCTTGATATTAAGGTTCCTATTGTTAGTCAAGCGGTTTTTGCCATTAATGCTCACCTCCGTTAGCTTTAGAGGATTTGCCACAGGATGGCAGTTTGGAGTATTCCATTTATTGTTAGTAACAACCACGGTTGCAACAAGTGGGTAACCTTTGTTTGTAGTGTTGTCGCCAATGATATAACCCTCAATTGTATATTCGCTACCTACTGGATTGCGTTGTGGGTCAGCCTCAGCCTGCTCAGTAGCACGCATATAGTTCTCCCACTTAGCTTGTCGCCATTCGTGCGAACCATCACTATAAGTCACCCACACTTGCCAAGGCAAACGTGGTACTGTGCCTACAGGACTCTCCACCCTTATTGGCGAAACCTTTTTTATAGAACGTTGCTTTTGCTTCTTGATCTTTGCAGGTTTCCCAAGGTTCTCTACCTTTGCAGGTTTCTTCTGCAACTCTGAAGCATTAATAGAAATAGGTGCACTAATACCTAAACACACAGCGCCAGTAATGATAAAGTTGATAGTCTTTTTCATATATGTTAGTCTGAAACATTTTTCCGGTGCGAATTTATGAAAAATAAATGATGCAGCAAAAGAATGTATAACAAAAAAATGCCCTATAGTAATATATACAGCCAACTGAGGAAATAAAACACAGCCAACTGAGGAAACGAAACACAGCCAACTGAGGAAATACAAAAAAAAGTACTGATTTTATTCAATACGATGAATAAAGAAAGGGTAATTGAGAAAAATGGATATAAGGTCAATATTTTGCCTATATATAAGTTTTAATGAGCGGCAATATGCGGATGCCAATTCGCAATCAAGGGTCTATACGCCACCTGTTCATCGTGGCATATAGACCCTTGTTGTTTTTTCGCTATTGAATTATTTTAGCGCGAATTATTTCTTGGATTTGAATATTTTAGTTATGTTTGTGCCTGGTATTCAAATATTTACGATTATGACAGAATACATACAAAGAAATATAGATTCAGAACTCAGCGCATGGAAAGAAGATTCCATGCGAAAACCAATAAATAACACAACTGACGATAATTCACAGCTAAGGGGTGCAAACGGCATAATGCCGTTTGCACCCCTTACTTATGTTAGAATCAGAAGCGTAATATTACGCACCCTCACCAGGATACTCTGGAGAGGTAATTACAGCTCCTGGACCATACTCACCTGTATTGTCCTTTTCACTTCCTGCTAAGATGCAGCAACTTTCCATTTCAACGATCTGAATAGTCGGTGACAAATATTCTTTCTTTTCCATATTTTTTTGTTGTTTAATTATTTAACAATAAATTTCTTGCCATTCTTGATATAGATACCCTTGCCAGGTGTTCCCTTTACGCGCTGACCATTTAAGGTATAGATGGCAGATGACTTGACAGAAGAACCCGACTGCATGTCATCTACTGTACCTATAATGCGGATACCTGTAGTAGAACTGTCGTCTGGCAATCCGATGCTGAACACCATGACACCATAAGGAGCCGACTGTGATTTCTGAATGTTCAGATACATGCGATAAGGTGACAAATTGCCTGTGTGCATACCAAACTTACCATCAGTACGCAAACTATAACTACCATCTTCCAGAGTAGTGGTAGTGAAAACACCACCTGTTGAGGCACTTGCCAGATCATGACAAATAGGCATGAAAGGAGAATTGCCATTCCAGTCTCTAAGGGTCAGCGACTTGGCTGCTGGATTCTTATAGAAGTTGGCGTTATACTCCACATCCTGTGTTTTAGCAACCAGAGTCTTAGCCTCGTTTCCTTCACTGAGTTTGACTATCATTGGCGTGCCAGCCGCGATGGATGTAGGATTATCGAGCATCAAGATATAATTGACATATTTTCCTTCATTCGCTGTCAAGTGAATCAACATGTCTCCCACAGAATAACACTCATCTGCACCTGTGATGTCTGCTACTTTAATGTCAAAAGGAAGGCAGAGCGATGCATAACCTGTCTGTCCCTCTTTGAGCTGACGGCTATACTGAAGGTCTTTCACCACGAACTGAGCCTGGGTGTTGATGGCTGTAGAAGCATCGGTAAGCTTCAGTCCCTCGACATAGAATTTGCCATCTTTTTCCTTTGTAGCCTCCAGTGTACCATCTGCATCTGCTGCATACTTATGCTCAGGGCAGTTCTCGTTGCGGCAACCCATGTGGTAGATGTGCTTGTCGGCATCAAACTCTACTCCTTCAATGTCAAGATGATATGTGATAGACTTCAGAGTAGGATCATTGCCATACTTGGTAAACTTATCATCTTTGTAACAATAATCGTAAGCTGCAAAGTATACTGTATTGCCCTCTGCGGCTGTCAAAACAGGATAAGCATCTGTGCCGAGTTTCTGATACCAAGCCAGTTTGCCTTCTGATTTGCTTCCATTCAGCAGCCATGCCACCTCGCCGCTCTTCAGCTGCTCTGGGGTGAATGCCTTGACCACGTCAGCTTCATTCTTACCTTCAGGATAGGTCAATGAGCCTTCTCCTATAGCCTTAACAGCATCGCCTGTCTGCTCAATTCCTTTGATGGTCAGCTTCGCACTGCTGTTGTATGCCAAGATGCCAGAAGCGGTGCTGGAGGATTTGCTGATGTTTCCAACAAGGAGACCGGCACAATCTCCAGAAGTAACAGTAACATTACCAGTGCCAAGCACATTGTTCAGATTGCATATTTGAGCAGATCCTATCAAGTTTCCGACATTATAAGTTCCCGTTATATTGCCATAGTTAGCACTGTTCTGAATGGTTCCTGATTGAAAATAACCAACCATGCCACCAACGAAGCTTCCCGTACCTGTTACGACACCATAATTAGCGCATGAAGTAATGGATTTGTCGGGACCATCATACCAACCAGCAATACCTCCTACAGTTCCTACACCCTTCACCATTGCACGGTTTTCGCAGTTGCCGATGTTGTTGCCCTCAGCCTCTCCAACTATTCCGCCAACGTTTCCATTTCCTTCTACCGAACAGTTAGCCAAGGTCTTGATATTTTCAATAATACAAGACTCTGCGTATCCTGCCAAAATTCCAGTATCAAAATCACCAGTACTCTTCACCTTCGCATTGTCGAAAGTGATATTCTTGATACTGCCATCAGTAGCATATCCGAAGAAACCGGCACAGCCGATGAAACCGGTATTCTCAGAGATGGCATTGATGTAGAGATTTCTGATGATCTTCCCGTTGCCATCGAATGTACCTTGATATCTATTATTATATGAGTTGCCGATAGGAGTCCAGCTGAGCTCTGTAGTATACTTGGTGTCATCAGCCGCATGGCAGAACTCTGCCAAGTCGATATTCTCAGTCAGCGTGGCTGAAGCTTTTACGTTGCCTTTATTCACATAGTCGCAGAACCACGCCAGTTCGGCAGCTGTGGATATCTGAAAAGGATTGTCTACTCCATTACCAACGGAAGGCTTGGAATGTGTTTGCGCCCATGCCCCCCCATAAGGCATGAGGATAGCCATCACGAGCAGCAGCATCGTGACGAGCCGATTCGATTTTTGTACTTGTTTCTGTTTCATATTTTTGTTGTATTGTTTAATTAACTATGTAAGTAACAGTTCTGAGTTGTCTTCACATATAGTAGAAAGGTACGTTAGGTATTATTCTAAGAAATATAATAGATTTGCCAGCATGATGAGTAAGGTTCCAAAGAACAAGAAAATATAAAAATGTCCCATCTTGATGAAATCTAAAAAGCTGAAGCGAGCCTTTCGATGTTCCTCAAGATACATTCTGTACTCATGTACCATAGCATAACCTAAGGGTATACCTAAAATGAGTGCAAAAACCCCAATGATGAGTAGAGCCAATTCTATATCTGGCATGGTTTCTAATATTTCAATCATGCCGCAAATATAGTGTTTTAATTTCAAAAAAGGTGTCTACTTCCCCTGTAAAAGTGTCTACTTCCTATGTTTTAGGGGGTGTGTCATAAGTCTGTGACGCACCCCTTTTTATTTTTTGCCTTTTCACAGATACGAAATCTTTAAAAAACATTTTTATTTACAACAAAGCCCAAACTTTCACAAGCTCGGGCTTTGCCTTTCCGCA